>Ga0131853_10027150_pt1 | contig 10288 bp, 2 predicted proteins | sample TergutLab28metaG_FD_92764 | JGI IMG/M metagenome (GOLD analysis project Ga0131853, IMG submission 92764) | Labiotermes labralis P1 segment gut microbial communities from Petit-Saut dam, French Guiana - Lab288 P1 (version 2) (version 2) | ecosystem: Host-associated > Arthropoda: Insects >... | reverse complement strand
TAATGCTGTCGCACATAATGCAGTCGTACATAATGCAGTCGCACATAATGCAGTCGTACATAATGCAGTCGCACATAATGCAGTCGTACATAATGCAGTCGCACATAATGCAGTCATACATAATGCAGTCGCACATAATGCAGTCGTACATAATGCTGTCGTACATAATGCAGTCGTACATAATGCAGTCGCACATAATGCAGTCGTACATAATGCAGTCGCACATAATGCAGTCGTACATAATGCAGTCGTACATAATGCAGTCGCACATAATGCAGTCACACATAACGCAGTCGCACATAATGCAGTCGTACATAATGCAGTCGTACATAATGCAGTCGCACATAATGCAGTCACACATAATGCAGTCGCATATAATGCTGTCGTACATAATGCAGTCGCACATAATGCAGTCGTACATAATGCAGTCGCACATAATGCAGTCGCACATAATGCAGACACACATAAAGCAGTCGTACATAATGCAGTCATACATAATGCAGTCGTACATAATGCAGTCACACATAATGCAGTCGCACATAATGCAGTCACACATAATGCAGTCGAACATAATGCAGTCGTACATAATGCAGTCGTACATAATCACAGCCCATATTTTTGTAAACTCTGGGGTGTGTGAAACGTCTGTTTAACTGCGGTCTTTGTATGGAAAGTTACACAGAGGATTACAGACTCAGAAACTGTTTGATCAAAGTGGAGTCATTAGAAGTTACGAAGCGAGTGGGAAAATTTTCAGGTTTGTTTTATAACAATGTGGTTCATCGACCGGAAACATGGCTTGGAACAGGCTTCTAGAAACGGGGTTAGAACTAATTATGTTAGGAGTTAACGAAAAATTATGTACGTCTTGTTCCAAGCGTGGGTGCTTCATAAAATAATATTCTCTTTACAATATACTGCATGCTAAGTTCTCTCATCCCCTGGGTTGCATTGCACCAACACAGCGCACTATCTGATGTTTCAAGGAAAGGAATATTTCACGAACTGGAACTGCCGTTCTATCTCATACCCGCTAGCAAACAGACATCAGTATCTGTTTGACAGCTGTATGTACAGTCTTAAACACCTGATGATGGACGGAAAGACCGTCCGAAACATGTAGAGTGTCATTCCAAAATAAAATAAATTTGATACATTCCTGTATCTGGTTGGTTTCACTGTAGAGCTAACACAAATCTCCTAGTTCAATAAAGACAGACCAACTTGATGTCACTTGCTTTATTATTTCATTATTTACTGCTCAACATGTTTCGGATGTTAATACATCCATCCTCAGGGGCTTGCGACTTATTTGTTGAGTTATTTCATGGGTTTTATTGTTCTGGTTCGATGTGTGTTGGTGTTACGGTGTGGTTTGGCTGGGGTGGTGTGGTATCCGGATGCAAGCTGAAGCACTTCGCAAGCTCCTGTGGATGGATGTATTAACATCCGAAACATTTTGAGCAGTAAATAATGAAATAATAAAGCAAGTGACATCAAGTTGGTCAATCTTTATTCAACTCTCAAGATGATGCACGGTCCAATAAACATAAGATTCACATCTCCTAATTGCGACCGCCCGCCAATGAGCGGAATTCGTCGCTTTCCACAGCTGAACTCAAATTTACGAACTTGACATGAGGTATCCTGTTGTGTCCATAACGTAACACCAAATACAAAGACACAACTTTATCAATACAGCACATTGCCTTGTTCTACACCGTGGATAAATGTCTCGGCTTGAAATGAAGCCGTTATCAGGAATTTAAACCAATATGCAGGGGAATGTTACAAAATGAGTGTGCAGTAACTTGGGGTGCCGCCACTTTTGGCCCATGTCGACGTATTTTATATTTCAGGGCGAACCCAAAACATGACAGCAGTGTGCACGTCGGTAGAGAAATGGCAGCAGTTTGTGCGACTTGGCACTAAAAGCCACTTTACTTGAGGTGTTGTTCTTTCTTATATTGTGCTATTGCTGCTGCCTCTTTAGGGCTGCTTTATTGGTTATAAGAGGCGATGTAATTAGATAAAAACACAGGACACGCGTCTGTGTGACGGTGAGCGTGGTGAGCATGGTGAGGGTGGTGAGGACGGCGAGGATCCAGACAACGTCCCACGCTCCGCTAGGCTCTATGAAAAAACGAGATAAAAGCGTCTTGCTTAGTGAAGGTCTTTGGAACTTGAAGAACATTGATTTACGTACGTTGTACTGTACCGCCTGCTGCAACGTGAAGTCTGGCATTTCACGCACCCAATCTGTTTATGCATTTCAGGTTACACAAGTTCATTATAAATCTCCTTCCCTCGCCAACACTAATTGTTCACTGTCCGTAATTGAGACTGAAACAGGGAGTTGTGTGACACGTGGGAATTGAATTTTGAAATATTATAGAGTAATTTAATGTACCGAAAAGGTTTTATTGTTGCATGATGCACAAATATAATTTGTAAATTTCTTCCAACAATTCGTAACATTGTCCCTGTCCACAGTTTGGCACCACGCCATGCAGTTGTGGAGGTGTGACTCCATGCATTCTTAACCCTGCCACTACATGGAGGTGAGAAATCAGCTTTACTTCCGGTTGATTTATCCTAAGGGGAAAGGCCCCTGGTACCCACCGAATAGGAGGGTCGATGGGCCCAAAGGCAGTCTGAAAATTTTGAGGAAGAAAAAATTCTGTTTCTCACACCGCGAATCGAACCGCGTGCGGTAGGTTAGCAGTACGCTGACTGTGCTAATCTGCTCTCAGTTCATTGTGGTCAAACGGAGACATTAGCGGTTCTGGTACCCTCGCCTGTCAGTAGTACCAACTTGACAATATTTTGTGGATCCGGTAATATGATAATGAGGATTAGCTAATGATTTGTAGGAATCTGAACTTTAACCCCACAAAATATGACTTTCCTATAAATAATACGAACATACTCAGCTCCTAACTCACAAAAGCACTCTACATTTCAAATCCAAAAGACAATTCGGTTACTCTCGTGAATTCAAGTAGTCGTTGTTGACTTCCAGAATGATTCTGAGGACTGCGCTCTCAAGGGTTACCATATTTCGCTCATAGGGTCAAATTGGCAAAGTTGTTCCGCTGGGCAGGGATGCCCCACCACCAGATTCTTAGAAAACTTAGCGCTAGGAAGGAGCACAAGTGCAAGCCGTGGCCAATTTTTATTTCTCAAAGTTTTTATATTTATTGTGAAGGAAGTAGCGAGACTTGTGGGAACGGCTACATTTTAATAATGTTGCGTGTGTTTAGGCACAGCGAAGTTTCAACGTCAGTCTGCGTGAAAGGAGCGTGGAATTTCCGTACTACTGCATGCAGCTAGAGACTTTGGACTACTCAAGCCGTAGTTACAGGATTGACCGGGACAGTTTGGTGTCCATTTGGGTATAGTCGTTCCACTGAATAATGGGTACAGATGTCACACTGGAACTTTAACTGATGTGTTTGACTGGTATTCATAGACAAAATTGTCCTCTTTGTTAATCGATATGTGAAGCAAGAACCATAGAATTTCCTAACACTTCACTGCATTGTAAAAGGATAAACAGTAATCCATTATTTATAGACCGAATGCCAGCAGGAGCTAAAGTTCTTATGCGTTCAAGTTTATTTATATCCTGAATGACAGAACGCTCCCATAGGAAACTTACGATATCCTAAAATACTGCAGATATCAGACGGACAGCATTGCATTCCAGCGAACTGCAGATGCTGTAAAATCTTCAAAAACAGTGACATTGTTTTTTTTTTGGCTATATGCTGACGCTCCCAAGTACCTACGACCGTCTGACAGGACACTTTCAAGTACCTGAAAGAATACAGCGTGTTGCTCAGAGCACAGTACTGCTCGGTGTGTGAGACTGTGGCTGCACTATACTGCACAATTTCAGCTGGAAACTGCATCTAATGGGGACGTTAGAAACTTTCGGAAAATCTTGGAAAACTTAAGAAAATTAGAAAGTAGAAACAAGGGGCCTCGCAATGATATAGAGCACTGATAACTTTATTTGATTATCGTAATTTGATTTTGTCACAAATACCTCATTACATGTGTGGCACATTCCACTATTCCATCTGCCAAAGATGCCCATTACCATAACTAGCCAATTTCTAGTACTAAGAATAAACTCATTTACGCTGTATTTTCCATGAATTAACTGGCTGTTGGCAGTAGACACACCACACACACACACACACACACATACCACACCACACACACACACATACACACACCACACACACACACACACATACACACACCACACACACCACACACCACACCACACACACACACACACACACCACACACCACACACACACTACACACACCACACACAACACACACACACACCACACACACACTACACACAACACACACACACACACACCACACACACACCACAAACACTACACACACCACACACCACACACACACACACACCACACACACACACAAAACTGTGTTGCTAGCTGTATTTGTTAAAAACATAGCCCAGTACGAAGTGCAGCATCACTGCCCCTTATATCCTATATTTCAACATTACAAGCGTTTTTGTTTCTATTGAAGTAGTAACGAAGTAAAGTATTTTCCCACAATTGCATTTGATTGTTGGTATTTCTAGCAGCCAAGATGAGACGAGAGGTTTCTCTGAACAACTCAACATAACTTCGATATCCATGTCTGTCGCTACCAATGTGCATGTAACTACGTTTGTGTGCGATTTGTGGGGCTCTAGATGCTGGCTGCAGCGAGATTCTATTATTACATTTAGAGTGTGTAAACATGATTTAAAAAACGTGCGTTTACTCTTTCAAAATTGGTTTTATGCCCGCAATCTGCAAAGGACTATTTTCTAAAGTAAGGCTTCCTATTTCCCGTGTTTGCACAATGAAATAAAACGCATTATTGATTTTTTACTCTGTTTTGGTACTTATTGATTTTGTGACACGCGTTATTGCATGGCCATTTTGAGGCTGTTGTTCTGTGTTTAGTTGTTGTGCTATCTGTGCAGCTTGTTCCATCACACACTAGAGACATCTGTTGGTAGACATATTAATGCTTTACATGCACATAACTTGCTGCAACAGTTGACGTGTTTAAGCCGTCCTACAGCAGGACTGTGCTATCCGGCAGTCTGTCTGTCTGTCTGTCTGTCCGATATACACACTTGCAGCAGCGTTCTGAGCAAGACTGCCGTACAGCAGATCCGTCTCTGCTGGATTTAACTCTGTGTTATCTTCACTCGAACCAATCCGTTGTGCGATTTAGTGATTCAGACAGTCACGTGCCACAGCCATAGCTTGCTACCTGCCTGATCACCTAATAATTAAGTGATCAGGCAGGTAGCTACATGTTCCGCTCTTGTAAGGCCTTTATCATTTCCGATATTAAAATGTTCCACGGCATACTGTCTGTGAATATACATAAAACTTTGGACCCAGTCTGTTTACAGTTTACGTTTCATGCTCTGAACGTCAAAAACAAGCACACATGTGTGTATACATAAACACATGTGTGCTTGTGTGTATGTATACACTTTCAATCACTGTGTGTTTTCTATTCCTTTATAAAAATTTTAAAATTGCTTGAATACAATAACCTTGAATCTCCCTTGCACTGTACACAGACTACATGACAATTACTCTTTCAACATTTCCTTCGTTTGTGCCTCCCACTTGCTCGTAACCGGGAGTTCTTTCTCGGGGTTAAAGCGGCCGGATCGTGAAGCTGCCCGCTTACGTTTATCTAGTAGCGAGGTTACGAATGAGTGGATTTATACTTCCACTCCCCCCCACACACCCTCAATTTACAAAGTGACAATTGTATTAAACTTTTAATCATGGCGTATAATTTCTTCAGCCGATGTAAGCGTTGCCTTTAAAGACAGTAATGTCAATTACTATTTACATGTTTTTCTCCAGCCTATCCAGAATATGTAAAAATATTAGTTATTAATATTCCGATTTTATTGAGCTTTTTCGAGAGTCGAGTCTTTGTACTGCACGCTGCTTATGCCTGTTACCAGGTCGTCAAATTTCCTATGTCTTGGGAGACTCTCTGTGACATTATTTTGGATTATCCGTATGGATTCGTCATTTTACTGCTGTAAATTGTTAGGGCAGGAACTGATCGCTGTGAATGGGGTGGGATTGTGTTTCTTGTGAGATGGCGGGGAGCGACTACAGCTGCATAACCCTTCCTAGTGATCCAGAAGAGGAAGAAGAAGAAGAAGAAGGAGGAGGAGGAGGAGGAGGAGGAGAAGGACGGGGAGTTAGGGAAGGAGGGTAGGCAGGTGAAGAGAGGCGAGCTTACTTTTCTACGAGACAGCATCGCTTTTAGGAAGCCTCCCAGGCTTCGACCCATTGTACTTCTAGTAAGAGCAACATGTAGATGAAGATGAGTTTGGATCAATGGTGGAGTGACAGTGACAGGGGAAAACCGAAGTACTGGGAGACAAACCTGTCCCAGTAGCACTGCTTTATAGACTGCTTTATTTTGTTTGGTTATTCCATGTCTCGACAACCCCTAGTGGGCCAGGGTCTGCTTATTATTGAGGCTTCGCGATCACGCTCCGGCACACCAAGGGCGTGCGAGCAATTAGCCCGACGCAAAGACCTCTATCTGACCACACACAACACTCCCAAGAGATAGACTTCCATGCTCCGGCGGGATTCTAACCCACTATTCCAGCAAGCGAACGGCCTCAAACCCACCCCTTAGACTGCTCAGCCACTGGGATCAGCAAGGACGAAATTTAATACATAAAGATCAGTCCGTACCGTGCAGTAAACACATTCCGTCTCCGTTATACAAACCAGTCAGTTAACGTTGTATACGGAAATAATAGCTTTTTGTTCTGAGATCCACACAAAACACATAAATACAGCTGTGTGGGCAGAACGTGGATTTTGTGAGGGTTAAACTGGCGATACATATAACAACAACTGGACTTTAATCCTTTAAAAGCCGAGTTAAATCCCATCTGCCATTTGCTGGCGTTATTAGGAGCTCACCATATTCTCCACGTTAGCAGGCTAAGGGTTAAACAGTTGATTGACAAAATGCTATGCCATCAAATAAGCATGCCTGTGTCTCGTACTACGTAGGCGTATTGCTAAATGTGTCATTCGCCTTACAGTTATGGTCATTTTGAACCAATGTTTTCTTACAGAACATTAGTGTGCTGGTTGGTATATTTTATTTGAAGCATGCCTTCTAATTTTAACACACCTATTTTTGCAGTACGTTTTTGAACTTGCTGACAGTCTGCTGTGGTCCGAGCATTGCAGTTTTTTTAAGGATAATTAGATTAAAGTGAAGCGGATGGCTACAGGCAGCGGTTTGTTTCGTAAATAAAAGGACTGCGTGTTAATTTACAGCGGTCACAAAACGTTTGGTTAAGTAAAGGTGAAGGTAAAACTGTCCCTGTTCGCGCCATGGAGGCACACTTCTTCTTAACCTCTGTTCTAGATTGAAGTGAGTGGTCTGTTTCACGTCCCGGCCGCTTTATCACCGGGTTACGTTACTCCCAGAACCTACTGAATAGGAGGCCTGATGGACAACGGAGCCTATCTTGACTCTCTGTAAAAGATATTAATCTGTTGCCCCCTTCCGGGAATCGAAGTGTGGATCGTTAAGCCCGTAAGAATTACGAATTCGGCAATTAACCTTCCTTCAGCAATGTGGCCTTCTGTCTAGTGAAATGTGAGGGCGAACATAGACAAACAGGGAAAGAAGTGAACAACCGAGGTGTAAGTGAAGGCCCTGTCAGAATCTAACACACATGTCAGATGTACATGCATTTGGTGGAGTGTTCTGACGCAGTTTGTTATTGTGAACTAAAGTTATGTTCGGGCGTCACCATAGTTCTACTTTCTGAACAGTAGCAGGATGTTGCAGGCATTACCGACCGAGCTGCAAGAGAAGATCTGCAACCTGCTGGATGGACCGTCACTGCTGCGAGCCTGTTGCGTCTCTGTGACGTGGCACAGGTGCGTAGGTAGCTACAGGTGCTAGTAATCCGTGCTAATGACTGCGGGGCGCCAGTATTAATCTGTGGCAGGGTATAGTCCGTGCCGGTGTGAAACGGTTGCGTAGGTTTCCGTGTAGGACACTTAAAAAGTAAGAGTAACATTAACGCCGTCCTCGTGCTTGCCGTGCAGGCATATTAGGGGGCGGTGGGGGTAGAAGTATAGCTGCATTGTTCCTGTGTCTCGGTACTACGTGAAGGTGAGTTGTCAATTACACGACCTGGTCTTTTTACCCCTTGAGAAAAAAGACCCACGTTGACTTATAGGCTGGGTGGGCCCCAGAGAGGAGAACGTATCGTACCCCTGCTGGGAATCGAACCACGATTTTTAGGATATCCAATCCTTGGTGGTCTAGTCGGTATACCGACTGAGCTATCTTGGCTCAACAACAACAAATATTGTTTACTCTTCAATCTGTCACTCTCTTACTTTTTGGGGTTCTTGCTTTGTGTTTCCTTTGCTTCATATTATTTCAATATCTTACATGGTCCTTAATAAATGAGGTACCTTTTATTTGTAAATTTGAGAGGTCTTCTACAGTTTGAAAAATTAGTGTGTATATATATATATATATATATATATTTTTTCATTCATGGTTCTGTGCATCATTACAATTGTTCCAAAATGAACACCAACAAGATGACACTTAATGGACTATCCTTTATTTCACGGTTAGTCGTCTTTTACTGTACATGTTTCGAGCTTCAGCGAGCTCATCATCAGGAGTTCACTTTTTCTGCACTGTACAGGCAGTCTCTGGCATACTGTATAATCTTTTGTTGTATTCCACCCGTTCTCCTACGTGTTCTGTCGGGAACAGAACAGAACACGTAGGAGAACGGGTGGAATACAACAAAAGATTATACAGTATGCCAGAGACTGCCTGTACAGTGTAGAAAAAGTGAACTCCTGATGATGAGCTTGCTGAAGCTCGAAACATGTAGAGTAAAGTACGACTAACCGTGAAATAAAGGATAGTCCATAAGTGTCATCTTGTTGGTGTTTATTTTGAAACAAGTAGAGTATTCTTTCCATAATTCTTTTGTCTATAACAAAAAGGATTTTGTGAAAATAATTTGTGTTATAAAAAGGTTATGCTTTCAGTCTGTTACGCTGTTGACACTAAGATACTGCTAAAGCTTGAAGGTCACTACTCACCTCCATGTAGTGGTCAAAAATGGGAGAAGCTTTACCTCTGTTCCACCATACCCTTCTTGATATGGTGCTGAAACACTGAAGCAATTGCACTTTTACTGACATCAATTTATATATAAAATGTCAAATGACAGTATACCTGTCAGATTGCATTTTCCAGTCTCTGAAGACAAATGTAGCAACTTTTTTTATGCTGCTAACCTGAGGTTAAACACAAAGATAAAGTTGAATATTCCTCTTTTTTGGGATGTGACGCTGTTACTGGGCCAGCTGTCAGAGTGTGTTAAAGGCAATACTGTTGTGACACTGTGTTAATGGGCCAGTTGTCAGAGCATTTTAAAAGCACTACTTTTGGTCTGAAGTAAGTAGCTGCCTGCACAGTGACATGTCATCACATCCTGGAAGACTGCAGTCTTCAGCACTGCAGCTGTGAGAATCTGAAATGTCAGTAGGGTAGAGTTGTCCCTGTGAATAACATGAAGGCATATGGGAAAAGAGCTGGTGTAGATCCGTTCATTCTTGACATCATCACTCGATTGCTGACACATGGGGTTTGTACAGATGTGTTCATGCACTGACATTCAGTTGCATGTCTAGTTCCTAACAGAGCTCTGAGAGTATTGACTGTCTGGTAACAGTGCTGAATATTCACTACTAAACACATTGAGAATGCAGCTGACTATTCTTACAGGATCATCTCTGGACTGCAGGTGGTGTGGCACCAGGTGAGCGTGCGGGAGGGTTTTGGGCCCCATGCGACAGACTGGAAGTGCCATTATTTGACATGCCTACGACTGCTTCAGCGTCTCAAGAATGGGACAGCCTTTCAACACAAAAACTTTGCACCAAAATCCTTCCACTGCTCAGATGTCAGAGATGTGGCATTCTGGAACGGATGCATTCTGGCAGGTGAATGTAACAAATCGAAACTTCTCCTCCTCCACTTCCACCTTCCCCTCTACAACAAGAGTTAATAATAATATACCAGTAATAATAGGGGCAAGTGGAAATTATCCCCAAACCATTCAGACTGTACCTGAGCAGCATACCAGGAAAGCACAAAATCAAGGAACTACAAAGAACAGCCATAT
>Ga0131853_10027147_pt1 | contig 10288 bp, 6 predicted proteins | sample TergutLab28metaG_FD_92764 | JGI IMG/M metagenome (GOLD analysis project Ga0131853, IMG submission 92764) | Labiotermes labralis P1 segment gut microbial communities from Petit-Saut dam, French Guiana - Lab288 P1 (version 2) (version 2) | ecosystem: Host-associated > Arthropoda: Insects >... | reverse complement strand
TCGCTGGGGCCGGAGCAGGAATATTTTCTCATCGATAAAAAGTTTTACGACCAGCGCCCTGACATTATGCTCACCGGAAGGACTGTTTTCGGCGCGCTGCCGGCGAAGGGGCAGGAGATGGAGGATCACTACTACGGCGCGATTAAGGAGCGGGTTGCGGCGTTTATGCGCGAACTCAACGCCGAACTGTGGAAGGTTGGCATCCCCGCGAAAACCCAGCACAACGAGGTTGCGCCGAACCAGTTTGAGATAGTGCCTGTATATTCCAACTGCACCGAGGCGGCTGACGAAAACCAGTTTATAATGGAAGCTATTCACAACGTTGCCCGCCGTTACGGGATGGAAGGGCTGCTCCACGAAAAGCCATTCGCCGGGGTCAACGGTTCCGGCAAGCACAACAACTGGTCGCTTGAAACCACCGACGGGATCAAGATTTTCGACCCGGGCTCAAATCCCGGAGAAAACACCCGCTTTCTGCTGTTTACCGCGGCGGTTGTGGAAGCCATCGACCGCTACGCGCTGTTACTCCGTTCGGCGGCGGCGTGTTCGGGCAACGAGTACCGCCTCGGTGCAAACGAAGCGCCGCCCGCGATAATCTCGATTTGTTTCGGCACTCCGCTCACCGAGATTTTCGAGAACATCGCGAAGGGTAAAATTACCGGAAAATCTTCACCGAAGGAAAAGATAAAAATCGGCGTGAGTAGTCTACCCGCATTTTCCAAAGATGTCGCGGACAGAAACCGCACCAGCCCCTTCGCCTTTACGGGAAACAAGTTTGAGTTCCGCATGGTTGGCGCATCCGAATCCGTTGCGCCGCCGACTACGTACCTGAATGTGGTGGTTGCGCAGGTTCTCAAAGAGTTTGCCGACAAACTCGAAGTTGCGACAAGGAAAAAAGGAGACCTGAACGAAGCCATTCACGCCATCATTCGGGAATCGTACTCCAAGCACAGCCGCGTTGTGTTTAACGGGAACGGCTACACGCAGGAGTGGGTGGAAGAGGCGGAACGGCGCGGACTGCCCAACGTGCGGAACACAGTTGACGCGCTGAGCGTTCTCACCAATAGCGATACGGTTGAGCTTTTCCAGTCCCACGGCGTTTCTACGAAAGAAGAACTGGAAAGCCGTTTTCATATTTACCTTGAAAAGTATTCCAAGCAGATAAACATCGAGGCTGGCGTTACAATCGAGATGGCGCGCCGCCAGATTTTCCCGGCAGTGAGCGCCTTCGCCGCCGACCTCGCGCGGGATGCCGCCGCGCTAGCCGCCATCAACGCACAGTGCGCCCCGCAGCAGGAACGCGCCCGGAATATCGCCGAACTGTGCGGCGGCTTGTACGAGGAAACCGCCCGGCTGGAAAGCGCCCTCGCGGCAACGCACGGCATTGACGACGTGTTTAAGCAGGCGCACTCGTACTCAGACTCTGTGCGCCCCGCGATGAATGCCGTCCGCGAAAAGGCAGACGCTCTTGAAAAGCTGGTGTCAAAAGAGGCGTGGCCATTCCCCGGCTACGAGGAACTGCTGTTTAAGCTGTAGCCGGAATTGCGGAACAGCCGCAGCCTGACTTGAAAGCCTGACTAACGCTTTGCCGCTTCCGGCTGTTCAACCAGCGGCTTGGAGGCAGTCTCAAACTCCGCGAGAATTTCCGCCGAAGGCTGCTTGCCGGACAGAGACACCGCAAGGATCGCTGCAACAGACAGGAAGAAGCCGGGTATAAGCGAATACAGACCTGTGTATGAACCGAGAACCTGCCCCTGCGCCAGCGGAATGTATTCCCAGATAATCACAGTCAACCCGCCGACAATAATACCCACAACCGCGCCCATTCTGGTTATGCGCCGCCAGAACAGAGAAATCAGCACAAGCGGCCCGAACGCAGAACCCAAGCCCGCCCACGCGTTGGAAATAAGCGCCATCACGCCAGCCGCAGGATTGAGAGCAATGATAAACGCGATGACCGCAACAGCGAGAACCGAGAGGCGGCTCACCATGACAAGGTGCTTGTCAGAAGCCGTTTTCTTCAACCCGCGGTAAATATCCCCCGTGAGAGACGACGAGGCGACAAGCAACTGAGAATCGGCAGTTGATATAATCGCGGCAAAAATACCACAGAGGAAAAACCCGCCAAGAACCGGTATGGCAATAACTGCGTTCTGGGAAAGAAAGATGCGGTCAATCATATTGATAAGCACAGTTTCGCGGTTAGCAAGACCAGGCACAAACGCAAAACCCACAACCCCGACCAACACAGCGGATGAAAGCCCGATAGCTGCCCATATAATCGCGATAACGGTGGAAATGGACACAGACTTTTCCGATTTGATTGCCATAAAACGAACGAGAATATGCGGCATACCAAAATATCCGAGCCCCCACGCCATATCAGATATAATGGAAATACCGGAAATTCTGCCGCCGCGGCCATCTGCCAGCATATTGAAAAAACCCGCCGGAACTTCAGCCGAAACATTCGCCCAGCCGCCCATTGCGTTGAGAGCAACCCACGGCAGGATGGCAATTCCCAGCAGCATCATCATACCCTGCAACGTGTCCGTAACGCTCACCGCCAAAAAGCCGCCAATGAGTGTGTACAGTACGATAAACAGTGCTGTAAGAACCATTGCTGTGGTATAGTTCAAACCGAAAATCGAAGAAAGCAGCGTGCCGCCAGCAACAAATCCTGCGGCAGTATACACGGTGAAGAAAATAGCGAAAAAAACCGCCGTTGTGGTTTTAAGTGCGCGGGATGTGTCGTGGAAGCGATTCTCAAGGTATTCAGGCAAGGTGATGGAGTTTTTCGCTGTTATCGTGTACCGCCGCAAACGCTTGGCAATGCACATCCAGTTAATGATAAGCCCGACGAAGTTCCCAACGGCAACCCACGCCCTGCCAGTACCGGCAGCATAAATTGCCCCCGGCAGCCCCATCAAAAGCCAGCCGGAAAAATCCGATGCCTGTGCGGACAAAGCACCAACCCACGCATTGAGCGTGCGCCCTCCAAGAAAGTAGTCCGACAGATTTTGCGACCGCCTGAAATACAGGGCGATCCCGATAATGATACTAAAGTACACAAAGAAAGTAATTAAAATAGCACCTTGATTTGACATATTCTCTCCTCCATTACCGTATAGTGCCGTAAGCAACTGTAAATTGCAAGCTACCCGCTGTCAAGGAAAATGCAACTAACCTGTAGTTTTTAGTTTATAATAATTGTAAAAAGCATAAAAAAGTTGCAATTCATTCCCACCCGTTTCGGCGGACACTTTACCTTCAACATCTTGCAAGAGAACTTGTATCATGCTACTCTGTATTACCAACCATGAGAAAAGTTTTAAGGCTGACGCTTTTTTTCACACTCACATTCGCTGCACTCTTTGCGGCTGCCATGCTTGCCGCATTGCTTTCCTCATGGATCGAGGCTGCCCGCTTTATTCTGCCGAATACTGCGCCACAGCGGAACATCAGCGAACTTGCGTGGAACGCGCTCCCGGTAACGTTGTATCTGTCCGTACTTCTGGCGTTAAGTTACTTATCCCGCCGGAATATTCCCGCAGCGCAGGCGATACTCTGCCTCGTCATTTCCGCGTCTGCCCTTTTCGCCGGAAGTGCCATTGCTATCAGCCGCCTTGCACCCGCACAGACGGTTTTCCCGCCCGCGTCAGCCACCGTGCCCGCTACCGCGCGCGCTACCCAGCACGAAAAGCCCGGCTTGATTCTGTCCCGCTCGGAAACCATGTGGATTCTCCTGCAGGAAAGCAGCTTCACGCTCGGCCCGCGCGTTGTTTCCATCCCCGGCGAGCCGCTTATTTATCAGGAAGCCCCGCGCGGACCCGGCGACACAATTCTCACCCTTCCGCCGCTGCCGTTTGACGATGCGCCCTCGCCGTTTATCCGCCGCCTCAGCGGGGATTTTGCCCTGAGCGCCGCCACGCTGTACAGCCGCCTCCAGCGCAGTTACGTTTCATTTGGCGTATACGTCGTTTCGCTCGTGTTGCTGCTATGTTCGCTGCGCTTTGTTTTTGGGCACAGCCGCTATCCGAAACGAGGCGCACCAGGGCGTTGGCCGTTGGCAAACCTTTTCATCGGGGCGCTCATTTTTCGCGGCATTGCAGCCCTTGAACCGTTCCTGAACGCCCCCGAAACAAACGCCCTGCTCCACTCGTTCCTGCCGGGTAAAAACCTGCCGCGTTTCATTTCGCCTGATTTCCTTACCCCCGCGATTTTCTGCGCTCTGGCTCTGCTGTTCATTCTGTACACCGCGCTCGCGCACTTTGTACGCCCAAAAAGGATTCCCGATGAATAAAAAAGCCATACTCCTTTCGCCGATGGGGATTTTCTTTATCTACACACTGTCCTGCGGCGTGGCGATTATGATACTCCGCTTTATTTTTCCGGCGGAAGCCCCTCCCCTTCCCTACTTTTCTATCGTGTGGCGCATCAACGGCGGACTGCTCCACTTTTTGGCAGCATTTCCCGCACTGGCGATTTCGGCGCTGGTCATCCCCTTTGGCTTTAAAATCCACCCCGCCGAAACCATCAGCTCGTTTTCGCCCAAGCTTTTCCTTTCGCTCAAATCATCGATTGTAACCGCAATAGCGGCATCGGTACTGTACGCTGTGCTCTTCTTTCTCGCCTTCCCGCTTGCCCGCGATCAGCAGACGAACCTCCGCTTGCAGGGGAACCTCTACAACCTCGCACGGCACCAGGCGCAACAGCACGTGCTCTCAGGCGAATGGGCGGAGGCGGCGCAACTTCTGGAAATATGCGACAAAATCTGGCCAGACGGCTACCAAGCCACGTACCTGCAAGAAGAAGCGCAGTTCCGCCTCCAGCAAAGGCGCGCCGAAACCATTGACGAGCCGCGTTCCCCCATCACCGTTGGACCACAGCCGCTTGATGTTATCGATGCGCTAAATCGCGCGCACACGGCAATGGCTGAGGAGCGGTTTTTTGATGCCCACTGGCTCGCCACAATCGGCGAGCGCCTTGCCCGCCCCGGCAGCCCGGAACTGGCGGCAACGCGGCGGCTTGCCAGCATCGCGTGGGACGAAGTCAACTCCCTTGCGCCCACCGCCGCAGAAACCGAAGCGTTCGAGATTTTCGCCTTCAAGCAGGAAGGCTACATTTCCCTCAACGCGCAGGAGTGGATTCGCGCGTACTATATTTTCCTGCAACTGCTTGAAATTAGCCCCGCCGACCCCGATATACACCGTTTTTTTGCTATGAGCGTCGAAGGGCTGCGGCAAACGGCTTTTTTTATCGATGAAATGAGCACAGCGCTCGGCAGAATCCTCACCGGCGCGGTATTTTCCCTGCCGCTTGATTCAGGACGCGCGGTGCTGCGCTTTTCTTCGCTGTCAATTCTTGACGACACCGCGTACGGCACGGCGGCGGAAATCCTCGCGTTTGACCGCGACGGGCAGCTCCTGTGGAGAATGGAAACGCCCTACGTCAAAATAATGCCGTTTGCAGCCCGGGCGTCCAAACAAAAACTCGTTGTGCTGCTACGCGCACTCGACCGGCTCGATGAAACCCGGCGCTGGCAACCCAACATTCACGTTCCCGAGCAACCTGCCATCCCCGCCATCGGCACTGTCGGCGGCAATACCACCGTTAACGAAACCGTTGCCTCAACCGTGCTTGCTCTCCCGATTTCGTGGGACGATTTCACCCTGCTGTCGCACACAATGCGGGGCTTGCCTGAGCTTTCCGTAACAGAAACGCTCCAGGCGGCGGCACGTTTGGGCGATTTTGGTCATAAGCCAGAACTCTTTCAAACCGAACTAATCCGCCGCTTTTCAGAACCGGCACTTCTTCTCATTTTGGGAATATTTTCGATTACGCTCGGCTGGCGTTTGCGCTCGTTCAGACATCCGGCTTTTTTAGGAATCCTCATGCTCGTCGCCATGCCGATAGTTTTTTACGCCGCGCTCAACCTCTGCCGCATCCTGTTCAGCCATCTGGCACTACTGGCGGTACTTTCGCTGGGATTTATCACTGCCGCACTTGCACTTGCCGCCTTCCTAACCGTGCTACTCGCCCTGCTTTTGATAATTCTCGCATCCCAGCGCGGTTAACGCCCGGAGAAATCAACGTTGCGCTCTAATAAATGGGAATAGGTGATAATAAAGACACGCCAACCAGTACGGAAATCCGCCCATAGTGCAGCTAAGGTGGTGGAATTTTCTGACGCACGCTTTGGCGTGGCATTTTCTGCAGCACCCCCAATGCTGCACGATGGGCACCCGTTCCCGTACTGGTTGGCGCAAGAGCTTTACCCGCCTATTCCCCTCTGCCGTATTTCACGATCAGATTAGCCCTTCGCAAGCCAAGCATTTTTTGGGGGAATGTAACATGTTGACAGGCTTTGCCTCCTTTTTGTGAACAATCGTCAATACGGCTTCTTCCCCCTTCACAAGAGAATATCACAGACAAGCAACTGGTGATGTTTACATATTTGCCAACACCTTGCCGGATAAAGCCAGCGGCGGAGGGGCAGGGCGAGGGCGAAAACACTCCGAATTCCCTGACCGGAGAGACCAAAGAGAAAAGCAGCCCGCAGGGCTGTCCTATAAAGGTGTAACAAATTCCAGACCGCTCAAGCGGTCTGAGGGCTCGTAGGTCAGCCTCCTCGGCTTGTGCTTTCGCCCGACCCCTGCCCCGCCGCCGCTGGTCATTACCAACTGGTTCAGTATTGTTTCAATATACCTTTAAATAAAAATTGATTTCCGCGCTACCGCTGCTCGCGCTGGCGCATAACCTCGTAAAACAGCACACCCGCCGCAACCGACACATTGAGCGAATCCACGCGCCCCGCAGAGGGAATCGAAATCATCGCATCGCAACACTCCCGCAACAGGCGCGAAATTCCGCCGCCCTCGCCACCCAGCACAATCGCCGTTTTGCCGCGCAAACTCCGCCCAAACGCGCGCTCCCCCTCCATATCCGCACCGTAAATCCAAAACCCCGCGTCCTTCAACTGCTCGACAGCCCGCGGCAAGTTGGCAGTTTCCGTTTGCGGAACCCACGCCGCAGCCCCCGCCGACGTCTTAGCAATCACATCCGCGTGTTTGGCAATGCGTCGATGGCGAGTCAGCACAAGATCCACCCCAAACTGATCGCAGGAACGCAAAATCGCGCCATAGTTGTGAGGATCCGTGATTTCATCCAGCACCGCAACCAGCAAATCGCCGCCATCAGGGAGAGCCGCAGAGCGCTCCAGAAACTCATCGAGGGAAACCTCCGGCGCGGCAGACACCTCGTCAACCTCCAAAGCAACCCCCCGGTGATCCGGCGCAAGACGGTCAAGCTCCGCCGTGCCAACACGGTCAACGCGAACCCTCCGCTCCCCAGCCAGCCCCACAAGCTCCCGCGCCCGCGGGCCGGGCTTAGCAACCAGAAGCGCCCCGCAGGGCCGCCCCGATTTTATTCGCTCCTCAATTGCGTGAAAACCTGAAAGATAAATCATTCGTATATACTATACTACAAAATACCCGAAGGTCTACATAACCGCGCACTCAATTTTTACAGAATTTTCCTATTTTCTGCCATATTTTGCTAGAATTCTGCTATTTTTTTATAGAATAGCTTGACAAGTTTTACATTTTTGTGGCATAGTAAGTGTAAGGCTCGTTGTTAGCATTGACACGTAGTGAGGAGTACAACAACAGAGCCATTGGATAGTGAATATGAGGTGGGGGAAACTCAACCTTTTATTTTACCCTGTCAGGGTAACTGCCCATACGGGCAAATAATTTTTTGGACTAAAAGTCCGCGTGATTTGTCCGTTTTGGTAGAGATCCGGGCGGGAATCACAAAAAGAGGTTCTCTTATGAAGAGAAAGATACTTATTATGGCTCTCGCGGCATTCATCGCGGGAGGAGCGGCGTTCGCTCAAGACCTCGGCATTGGAGCCGGGTTGGACTTGGGGGTTGGAAATCTGGCCCCGAAAGATGGCGCTAAAATCACGGACGATGCGTTTGGAAGACCGCGGTTTAGCTATGAGAATTCCGATCTGGTGGAAGGTCTTGAGCTGTATGCAGAACTCGGTGTACCGCTGGCATACAAAGCTGAGGAGTTCTTGCTCGGTTTGGATCTCACCCTTTACGGTAAATTCAACCTGGAACTTACTCCCGGCGGCACGTTCTTCGTAGCGCTGGAAAGCTCCACTGACTTCGATTTCACCAAAGAGGGTCTTTCGGCTGTATTCCCAGGCAACAGGGGCGGCTTGTTCCGCCATGTAAACTACGGTGGGAGGAGGGTTGCTGACGGTGGTATAATCGGGACAGGTTTGGGCTTTGGGCTCGGCTATACCCACGATCTTGATACACTGGTCATCTTTGTCAAAACAAACACCGCATTCTTCCTTGGTGGAAATGGTGAAAATGCTCTCAAAGCTTTTGACGACCTCTATGTTGACTTCAGCACCGGTATCGAACTGCCGCTTGACGCTCTCACCTTTGGATTTAGCGCCGGGTTGAAAATGAATATGCTGGCAGGTGGAGAAATGAACTCAGATAACCTCCTGAAAGAAGTGACTGCTACCCCGAGTGTCAAACTCGCAAGCATTCCCTTGTACATGGAAGTGGCTGTTGGTATTCCCCTTGTAAAAGATGGACTTAAGAGCGAGGGTATGTCAATTACCCCCGAGTTCCAATATGACATCATGGACAACTTTAACGTTTACCTGAACGTACCCATCCAAGGTGTTGCCGCCGAAGGCGACAAAATGCAATTTGGTGTGGGTCTGGGAACAACCTTCAAGTTCTAATCCCAAGTTTCAATGTTTGTATAACCGGAGCGTTCTTTCCTTAAAGAAAGACACTCCGGTTTTTTTATTGTATCTATATCCTTTCCATATAAAGAGCCAAGCCAAAAGGGCTTGAAAAACCACCGTAATCGCGCCATAATCTAACGTATGCATGCGAACATCAAGTACAAAGACAGCGTGTTCTCCCTGCTCTTCAGCAAGCCCGACCTCCTGCGGGAACTGTATTGCGCTCTGGAAGGCGTTGATGTACCAGAGGACACTCCTGTCGTCATCAACACCCTGCAAGATGTGCTGTATATGGACAGAGTCAACGACATTTCGTTCGAGATTGGCGGGAAAATCATCGTTTTAGTCGAACATCAGAGCACGGTGAACCCAAATCTTCCCCTGCGAATGTTGCTGTACATCGCCCGTTTGTACGAGAAAATCATCGGCGACAAGAATATCTACGCAAGCAAGCGCATTCCAATTCCCTTTCCTGTTTTTATCATCCTGTACAACGGCAACGCGGAAGTTCCTGACAGAATGGCGCTCAAGCTCTCCGATTCGTTTGAAAACCCCGGCTCGCTTACGACAGAGCAGAAAGCTATGCTGGAACTGAGCATAACACTCATCAACATCAACCACGGCAGGAACAAAGAAGTCGCGGAAAAATGCCAAACGCTCGCCGCCTACAGCGCCTTTATCGATAAGGTGAAAGTGTTCGAAAAAGAAACCAAAGACAGAGCGCACGCGCTGAAACTGGCGATCAAATATTGCAAAGAACATGATATACTAAAAGAGTTCTTAGAAACTCACTCTACGGAGGTTTTTAATATGCTAATGACAGAGTGGAACCTAGACGACGCCTTAGCCGTCAGATTCGAGGAAGGTTGGGAAGGCGGCTTGGAAACCACTGCCCGCAACGCACTTGCTGAGGGGGCATCGCTTGAGTTTGTAAGCAAAATCACCGGGCTGGACATTGAGGCGATTGAGCAGCTTCAGGCGGATGTTTAAGTGCGGTAAACTCCCGCATTTAGAGTTATTAATTCCCTATTCCCAACTAATCTTCCTCGTGGTATAATACTATAGAGGGAGAAAACGATGAAACAAATTTCCAATTTTAATTTTTGTCTTTATACTGATATTCTTTTTGGGAAAGATACTGAAAAAGAAACCGGAAAGATGATTAAAAAGCACGGCGGCTCACGCGTCATGCTGGTTTACGGCGGCGGCTCGGTGAAAAAAAGCGGTCTGTTTGACCGTGTGGTGCAGTCTATGAAGGATGCGGGGCTTTACTATGTCGAAGTTGGCGGAGTTCAGCCAAATCCCCGGCGCTCGCTGGTGGAAAAAGCCGTTAAGGTCGCGCAGGATGAGAAAATTGACTTTCTGCTCGCGCTCGGTGGCGGCAGCGTAATGGACACTGCCAAAGCAATTGCGCTGGCGCTTGCCAACGGCGGCGAATTTTGGAAATTCTTCAACGGAACTACCCCCGAAAAAATGGCGCCCGTTGGAACAATTCACACGCTGTCGGCGACC
>Ga0131853_10027144_pt1 | contig 10289 bp, 10 predicted proteins | sample TergutLab28metaG_FD_92764 | JGI IMG/M metagenome (GOLD analysis project Ga0131853, IMG submission 92764) | Labiotermes labralis P1 segment gut microbial communities from Petit-Saut dam, French Guiana - Lab288 P1 (version 2) (version 2) | ecosystem: Host-associated > Arthropoda: Insects >... | reverse complement strand
TACACTGAGACTTCCCAACCAATATTCTGCCTTCACTTTCAGGCTCGCTTGCAAATTGCGAAAAGCGACTATTGGCTTCGTCATGTCTGTTCGTCTGTGTGTGTGTGTGTGTGTGTCCGCATGGAACAAATCGGCTAACATTGGACGGATTTTTATGAAATTTGATTTTTGCGTATTTTTCGAAAATCTGTCTAGAAAATCCACTTTTCCTTAAAATCTGAAAAGAATAACGGATACTTTACGTGAAGACGTCTATACATTTATACGTCGCTGAATTCTTCTTAGAATGAGATGTTTGAGACAAAAGTTGTGGAGAAAATCAGAACACACATTTTGTGTTCGATAACTTTTTTTTGTTCGAATATCGCGCAGTTTATGAGACAGCGTGGAAGAATATTGTACAGCCATACAGGCCAAAGTCGACAATATAATACAGCGCATGCACTTTGCGTGCTGACTAAATAAGGCTGCAGACACACACTCAGAATATGTAACTCTTTTACTTTTCCATGGCAATATTGGTTACGCCAACGCGTCACAGTGTTACGTTTATACGTACACTGGTCCTTTTCATTTACGCCACGTTGGTGCATCGATCTGGTAACTAATCTCATTTAGCGGATTTTACGAAACATAAAGTTTCTCACTATGTAATTTTCTCAATTTTCCTGCTACTGTCTTCCACCGAAATGATGTGGTTTATACTTTTATACTCGAATAAGTTCGCCTTATCTTCTTACGGTAGGGTGAGAGACGTCTTTAACATACATGCATATATATATATAAAGAAGAAAAATTATGCATTTTTTAATTTTGAGCTTTATGTTTATAGTACTACTGAATATTAACTCCGAGCGGATTGGCTGTGGAAATGGTTGAACAAACAAGGAATCGGGAAGTTATTTCTTACTTTTTGCGGGGGAATTGTTTTTATGATGAGTTGCTTGTTTTTCATGGCGAGGTAGCGCCATCCGTCACGGTGGCTGTTGTAATTAACATCGTTTGAATACGAATTCAAAGACAAGTTTTGTTAAATCCTGTTCGTCATTTGAGGTATGGCATGACCCGATAATCAAGTGCTTCTTTTACCGCTGGTATCTTCGATTTTGAATTTCGCATTTGCCAATGCTCCTCAGCTGCGCGAAACAGCTTGGGATATGAAATCACAATTTTATTTAACACTTTCAATTATGGTATTCAATACAATGCCGGTAACCCTTTAAAGACTAAACGTATTCTGCTTTATATAAGGCATCAGTCCGTACCGCGCTGTAAACACTTTCTACCACGGTTATAAAAACCGGTCAGTTAATGATGTATAAAGCAAACGTTGCTGTCTGTGCTGAGATACGTAAAAAACACTCAACGCGAAGCGAGCAACAGAAGAATTTTTTGAATATTAAACCTGGTGGTACGTAGAGAAACGCTAGACTTTAAAAGATTAATTGTGGCGAGACGGTGTGACATTTTTCTTTCACTGACGTCAAACACACATTAAACTCTGACCAGAATGCCAAGCGAGACATTTCGTTTGTAGCAATAAATAGGTTTGGGGCTCTGCACAGAACTCAAGGTGACTATTAAGTAGATACATGCAGCGATGTCACGGTTAATTGAAATTGCTATTGGCTTGACGGTTGTGAAGTAAATTTGCGGAATTATATAGTTTCTTATTACAGCTATCCACCTGTCACAGCTTTAATGATAGAGAAATTAAAAAAAAACTGTACTGCTGTATACTTAACGTATTACTTTATTCATTTCCTGCAGTTCTGCCGTTTTTAATTTCGTTGTTTGGCGACGCTGTCATTTACGAAGATTAAATAGCTTCGGTGATGAATGAATGAATGAATGAATGAGTATGGAACACCGGCAGAGAAATAACCAAGTGCTCTGAGGAAAGCCCTCTTAGTGCCACTTTGTACACAACAAATCCTGCATAGAATGGCATGCCTGCTGCTCTGTCTGAAGAGTGGAATGTACTGCATACTTATTTGGTGGAACGGCCCTGCTGATGGCCGATCTTGTCACTAGGAATCTGACGCGTGTTACACATGTTCTACTGGCCTACAGTTCCATGACCACAGGTGGTCTGACGGAGGATGGACGGCTTAAATAGTAGCTATTCTGTTAACCAAACAGTACGACTAATACCACCTAGGATGTGACCATTTTTATCGTGTCTCAATTTTCAGCCCTGTACACGACGGCAGCACATTTTGGGCACGCGGTGGCGCAGTTGGTTGAAGCACTGCGCTACGAGTCGGAAGGTTGAGGGTTCGATTCCCGATGGTGTCATTGGAATTTTTCATTGACATAATCCCTCCGGCCGCACTATGGCCCTGGGGTTGACTCAGCCTCTAAAAGAAATGAGTACCAGGAATATTTGCTGGGTGGGGGGGAGGGGGGGTAAAGGCGGCCGGTGCGTAGGGCTGACAACCGTACCACCTTCATGTGCCGATTGTCTTGAAATCTGGGAGCCTCAACCTCCTGGAACCCTCTGGGCCTGCCCAGGCCTGTAATGGGATTGCTTGTGCTTTACATCAGGTGGCTTTAGTGTAGCACCTACTCTACAAATTATCAAGGACACCATTTTTTTAAATTTTTTATTGTAAATCAGAAGAGATATGCCATCTAATGATGTCACGTTTGTGTTCACGTAATTTGTTGCGTACTGTGATTACTAGAGTTTATCTGGGAATGAAAGTTCCTATCACAAATGTGCAGCAGTGCTAGAATGTGTGTTTAGAATATTTCATTTTGATTATTACAGCCGCAAGCCTAACAATAGATGCTTGGGCTGATTTCCCGTTGTTGCCAGATTTATGCTCGCAAAGGTAAGGAAAAACGAAACACCAATGAATTTAACTTAACACAGACAACACTGCGCAGAATAACAGAATGTTTATATATAGCCACTTGAATTTGTGTTGTTCCATTTAACGGTAGTCACAGGAGGGGAGAGATACAAATACAAGTAACTAGACAATGTGTGAAAGTAACGCTGCAGTTGGCTCGGGAACAGATTATGGGCCTCTGTTGAGCAACGTTGAGTGGCAGCTCGGACTTCAATTGCTGTGGCTGCGGCTATACAACAACAAAGAGGGTAGGAAGGAGTAAACAGAAAAGGGAAATCGGCATTGCTCATTACTAATGTAGGGTAGTCTTGTAAATTTTCTCTTTTGTGATTTTTATCCTGAATAAGTTGCATAAATGCATGGCTTGTGTTTTGTGCGGAATTTTTGTCTATGGTGCGTGTTTTGAACGGAAATATGAAAGGTAAAATGTACAGTCTCTAGGTATTCCTTTACAAGCAGGTTTTGCTGAGTATGCAGCGTACAGCTTGAGGCCCGTAATTATTTATGCCTCGTAATATTCATCTTGAGTAGCCTCGCCCGATTGATAGTTCTGTCGATATGTCCTCTCGCAAGTCTGCTGATGGTAATCGATAACTAACAATATCGCAGCAGTGGACTCCATCCACCCCGCGGCCGTATCATGACGTCACACGTCACGTGCTCACTGGGGTAATCCTTCAACAGCTCGTTAAAAATGCAAGCCATGTTGACGTTTTGAAGTGATACAGAAGCCTGTGGTTGCAGTTGGTCCACATATTTTAGGTCTGCAGCAAGAAGGTCGGTATGGTAAACGAATAGACACACGCTGAGACAACTCATTATGTGCAGGTGGCTAACAACGCTTCGAAAAACTGATAAAAATTCAAATATTTGGAAAGAAGAAAAAAATAAAGAACGCATTCAAGAAGAAGACAAGAAGGATTACATTCTGGAAATGCCTTCTATTATTGGGTTCAGGATCTTAGATCTACTGTGTCTTATCTGGAAATCCGTACCGATACTGGGAGTCAAAATATCAAAGTAGCTGCAGTGTCACCATTTGTTTTGTATCAGTATTAAAAGCGGTTTCTCACCCTTAAATATCAGAGAGCAGAGGTGGCCAAACGGTGGATTGCGATCTGTCAGTCGATTGCAACCAGCCGTTTGATCGATCGCTGCCGCTTTTTGGTATCTCTCAGAAGTTTTTCGCTGTATCAGTTCTAACAGTAGCTTTTCGTCTGACAGCATTTTCTGGATTGACCTACTTTTTCGAAAAAGCCTTCTCCCAGATCAAAGTAATTAAGATACCGAAGCCGTCTGGCCGATCAATGTGTAAAATACTGCCGTCACTTGTGTCTAAGTAAGTACGAAGCCTCTTGCAGTAAGCTAAGTAAGATACACAGTGTTATGTATCAGCTTCGGAATAGGAAGTTTATTGAAAAATGTTTTTTAATTGTGGTAAATTGTTTTAATTTGAAATGATCAATTTTTAGGAAGTGAAACGTACTTTTTTGTGTCAGATGTAATTATGCTACTTTACATTTTCTTGTCCAGTCGACCTAATATTAATACATTATATACTATGGTAGATCGCGAAAGATTTTCTGTCTTCAGGGTAGGTTACTGAGTTCAGAAGTCTGGCCACCTGTGTCATAGAGGATGTGTGTGTGGGAACAGGGTCATGAGGCAAATATTGTGGTTCATGAAAGGGAATTAATGAGGAGAATGAAGGCTATTGCTGTACCGGCTGCTGAGGATCGTTGTGAATTATAACCTTCAGCAATTACTGTTAGGACAATCAAATAGATGAATATGAAATAAGCGTATAGGCTTTGTCATGTCGGGGGTATCCAAACTTTACTAGCACGAGGGTCCCTTCTTAACTTTCAAAGATTTTTCGGACACGAAGTCGCTAATAAATTTTGACAAATCATAACAGCAGAAAAGTCAGTAACCATTTCAAATTAATTTTCATTTTATTCATCACACACGTACTTAAAAACAGTAGAATATTTTTCATTTCCCACGGGTTGAGGGCTACCTATGCAGATGGAGCGTACATTTAAAATTCTGGTCAAAGAAGTTGGTGGTACTTGGAGTGATGGTATTAAAACACTCTGGAAGAGAGAGGATGAAAGTGTGGAATGAATATGTTTGGCTCGAGATAACGCTCAGTGGCCCTTTTCTTGAATACGACATTAAACCTTCAGGTTTCACGAAAGCAGAAATAACTATCCTCTAACAACGATGGAAATGTTTGCTCCAGACATTTTTGGGCATTTTAATTGAAAGAATTTAGTACACATTTATTACAACAGCAGAACGCCTACTGTTCTTGCTAGATGGGTACATACACTAAGACCTGTACAGTTCAACAATTGCCTTTGAATTAGTTATTTCCATGCCAAGGCATATTTGTACTTTTGAGAAATCACAAACAACTGGGCTAAGTACTGAGAGGTTGTGGGGGGTTTTGTCAGCCACTGCTATCATGTTTTTTCTGTGAAGGCTAATGCTTTTAAACACTATATCACGTAGCATTGGAAGTGTTAATACAAGAATCAAATCGAAGTGTGAGGCGAGTGCTGAATTCTTATTTCCACAGAGCTGACTTCAGAAATTTTCTAGAATTATTTTGTTCCTGGCACGATCCAATCGCTGTAAAATGGCGGCGATCTGACGGATCATAACACGTTAAGATTAATACCGTGTCATCGGTTAGTAATTGACGTGTGTCTGACGGTGAACGGTTGGTAATAACAGAGAACTGCTGGTCAAATTAAAAACAGGTGAAGTTGTTGTATATGAATTTGTCGTGGTGCATCCAGTTGCTGCTCTGGAGATAAACAGAAGACAGTGGTACCAGCCCACCGTTACCAAGACGTCATTGAATTAATCAGCTCCATGGCTTTTCTTGAAATATTGGTAGGCTGTCACATGTTACGGAAATCCGCAATAAACCAAACAAGCGTAGACAAGCCCCATCCTAAGTATATTGAAGGCGCACTGTAGCAATTTAGTATGTAGACCTGAGATCCGTTTTAATATTACCCACTTATCTACATACCTACGCTACGGTCTGCGCGATACGCGGTTCGACTCCGTGCAGGAAATGATTCTGTTCTCCAAAATGTCTAGATCGTCCACGGGGCCCACAGATCATCATACTGAATGGGTGCTGGGAATTCCCTCCCTGGAGGTGCGTGAAGGTAACCACTCACGTACACCTAGTGTCGAGTTTAAAAACACTAAGGTCTGAAAAACTTCTATTTCCTCAGACATAGACCAGTTTCAGTACCCATACAGAAAGTAATATGATTAATTTCAAAGTGCTGATAAATGAATCATTAAAGCAGCTAACTTAAAAACTGCAGGACTTAGGCTCAAGAGATAGCATGTTATAAGTTCAGTGTGTCGGGAAGTTTTTGATATAATTTTTGTCCAGGTGCTTCCAAAATCACCTCGTATAATTATCCTGTCACTGAAATTGGACGACACGTAAAAACAAAGCCATTCCTGTACAGGCTTTTACAGTCCCCGAGGTTTCCAGGAGGTGGAGGCTCGCCGATTGCGAGACATGAAGGCAGTTAGGCTGTCAGCCCTACGCACCGTCCGCCTTTACCCCCAGGAGATATCTCTAGTTATCATTTCTGTTACACAGTGAGTCGACTCCAGGGTCATTGTACGGTAGGAAGGATTAAGGTAAAAAAAAAATCAAATGACACCATCGGGAATCAAGCCTGCGACCTGCCGGCTTGTGGCGCAGTGTCTCAACCGACTGGGCCTCCGCGAACGTGGTTGAGAAGCTCCTGATATATATCCCTACATAATTTTTACACTGAGGCAGGACATTCTGCAGCGTCGCGTATGAAAAAGCATGGTTGATACACGAGGCTACCGCGAAATACAGCATACTGAACACTTAGCTTTACATGACCAGGATGTAAAGTGACTGGATTAATACAGGAAGATATTAGTTTTATTAAGGAACGATAAGCACTGTCTAGGTGGCAGTGACGCTCGGGTAACGAACAGGTGTTTTGTGGGTGAACGAAATTCTGTGGCTTGATGGTCATGGGGTCATATCCCGTTACATACCATGTTCCTCGCTTCGCGCCGTCTCTTAGGTTCTGAGCGGGCACTTCCTTTTCCACACATATTTTCCACCTCAAAATTCTAAGCGCTAGAAGAGCGACGTGAGGCGAATTCCATACTAAGGACCCACAAATTATAAGCGCCACCATTCAAAATGTAGTCGCCACTGCGACGTAGCTCCCGAGATTAGCACAGCCTTGTGTTAGAACTTTATCGATTGGCATTCATTTTCATAAACAGTTACGTGACATCAGTGACTGTACGTACAGCTTGCTCTGTATTCAGTAAATCGTCGTTTCGCCCACACCATGTATTTATGCATGTATTGTCTCACGAAATCTCAACCATTTGTTCAAACTTTCATGCAATGATCTATGTAACCGGGTTGCGATCATTTCTGGGAGCCTGAACTGGAGTTAACAAATAGCATTTAAATGGGCTTCATGCTTCAAAAGCTTCGCATATCACAGTGTTTGACATATGTATTGGTTATGTCCAGTGCATGTGACAGACAGACTGCCGGTGTAGCATTATAACAGAAAACGAGTGGCTAAAACGGCGGGAAAGCTTGACATTTTGTGCACACGTGTTGTAGTTGTGATCGGAAACGTCAAGATGTGATTGCCCGGGCAGATAGCTGATAATTGAGCTCTGATACCTACGAAGATTTCGTTAGGATACCCAAATTATATCTTAGTATTATTTTATCAAATTTATTTTTTTCAAATGTACTTTAAATCCATAGTTACTTATTACCCAGTCATCACTGTCAGCAGTCATACGCTGCTGAAATCAATACATCGACCTATTCCACTGTCTGCTTCCGTGTAAGATTTGATTAACGTAGATATTGCAGTAAGTTCTAGAAATAATGTGTGTCTGTTCCTTAACTCTAGCAGTTCTGTGTGTTACGTGCATAGAAGGAATTGATACCGTTATAAGTATGGAGTTACGTCCCGTACTTTTATATGAAGTACCTTCACCACACGGTACGGGCTGGACGGTCCGAGGATAGAATGCCGGTTGGGGCGAAATTTTCCGCACCCGCACAGCCTGGCCCTGAGTCCCACCCAGCTTCATATACAGTGTGTACTGGGCAGTGGCGTTATTCGTCCACCCCCATCTAGCTCCGAGGTTAAAGAAAGAGTAGAGCTACACCACCACTACTCGTCTGGGCGTTCATGGCAGGTTATAGGGTGAACACCAACTTTTGCCTTCAGCAGAGAGCTTTCTTGATTTTCGTATTTGTCAAATTAAGACACAAAAAGGAGTTTGATTTATACGACGTTTGGAGTCACATTTATGACATTTCTGGGCCGAATCTCGCATAAGCCTCACGATTACGTCAAGAACCGCATTACAATATAAAAGTGGCGTTTCGCGGTGAGTTCAAACGGCAGACTTGTTAGTGTTATAGATCAGAGGATATTAAAAACAGGGTTGCCCACAACCGTGTCGTGTTTATTCCCAGTTTAATAAAATTCCACTAATCGTGTGACTTTTTAGGAGATAAGGATGCATTATTGCATGTTGCTGTTGGAAGCTTGTCTGAAGCTTATCTGTTGTTGAAGACGAAAATAGGCTCGAGAGCGAAATGGATTGAGGCTGAATTACTGAAACAAATCTGATGAGAATAGCATTGCACCACTGTGGGTGTAGATTGGAAGGAAACGCCCAGTACACACGCAACTTATTGGTCGGGGCGATGTTGCGGGCATGCATTGGTATTACAAAGGGGCGTCGAGTTGCTGGCTGTAGGCAACTGATTGGGAAGTACATAATGCTGTGGCAACGGTCGATTAAATGCGTTCACTGGCTAGGTAGACACAGCTAATTCTCCGTTAATGTTGTTGTAACGTCATTATTTGCGTATGATCAGCGCCGTATTTCATTTGTGAAATAGGCACGGATGGGAAAAAACAGATAATGGTAGTTATTTTAAAGCATCTCTGTAATTTTCATTCAATGGGAACATCGTTGTGGGATTGCAACCATTCTGCTTTACACGTATGCGGAATGCTGAGTTGCCTAATTTAACCGACATTGCCACTTTTGCACATTAAAATGGTGTCTCGTTTATATTGTCCCTGGGGACGGTACCTTTATCACATAGAAACCTTGCATGAGTAGGGAAATACCGTGGCAGCTGCCGTGCTGATGGGCACAGTAAAAAGGACACTCTTTGCTTTGTGTGAGTGTTTATTGAAATACTGTTCGGCACGTGACACACTTTTGTCAGACGTACACTGCTGCAGAACAATCTTGCTGTAGAAATATTGGAGGGGCTGATTTAATGTGAGTGTTTAAGCCGACGAATGACATAGAGATAGCGAGTAAGTATATTTGTTGGGTTAACGAGCGATTGAAGCAGGAGTTTAACGACTGACTGAGTGAGTGAGTTAATGGAGACTAAATTATTAACTGAGCGATTGATAGGTCTGATTGCGAGTGAATGAGTGACATATTGTATGCGCGAGTGATAGGTAAATTTAATTGGCCAGAAAATGATCGCGAGATTAAATTAGACGACACAGGAGTCACATATACAAATAGCAAGTAAGATAATGGCTGCCTGGATCAACGAGTCAGTGAATGAGATTGAGTCAGCCGCAGTGATATTCTGGAGTTTGATATGTGTTCGACCGTGCATCATTGATACAAATAAAGTAGATGACCAACTAGATGCAACAATAACAATTTATTGATCTTCATATTAGCTCAACATGTTTCGGGCAATTCTTTGCCCATCCTCAGGAGCGCAAGATTGTGATTTACAGCATGTGGTATAATGTCCACAGATTGTTGTCGGTCGGAGGCCTGGAGTGCAGCGGCGTGCTTCGCGTAAAGGAATTATCCAGCCATTTTCTCACGATCTTCACAAAATTTGATAACACTGTAATTATTGTGGCTGGTTTGAGCGCACAGCCTCTACTTCGAGACCCACTTCATCAAAAGAAAAGTCATGTTGTGCAGGCTATGGAGGAGACTGTGCTTAATTGTTGCATAATGCTAAACAGCTCTGATATATTTTCATTTTATTACCGTGCAATGTGATAACAATATTTATTAAAACCAACTAATTGCACATACTTGTCAAACCATTTAAAAACACATTATTGGATTAAAATGGATTTAAAATATCTCCTACATGTTTCAATCCCTCTATGGGATCATCCTCAGGGAGCATAAAATACTCGTATAGCTCTGATATATTTTTCTTATTCTGACGTCTCTCTACCTACGTATTGTAAGGGTTGAGTGTTATTGTTGCATCTTATCACACTCAATGACACACACACACACACACTCTCACACACATCCACACACACTCACACACACACACATCCACACACACAC
>Ga0131853_10027143_pt1 | contig 10289 bp, 3 predicted proteins | sample TergutLab28metaG_FD_92764 | JGI IMG/M metagenome (GOLD analysis project Ga0131853, IMG submission 92764) | Labiotermes labralis P1 segment gut microbial communities from Petit-Saut dam, French Guiana - Lab288 P1 (version 2) (version 2) | ecosystem: Host-associated > Arthropoda: Insects >... | reverse complement strand
TTTAAAATTTTTGTGTGTTTGTGCCTTTATTCGGCAATTTTTAAACTTTTTCACAATCAGGTTTAGTTTGGGATTATTTTTGGGGGCCTTCGGGATTTGGGGGGGTTTGAACCCCCCCCCCCCCCCCACCTCCGTACACAACTGATGGTGCCAATATTAGTGTCAAAGATCTTATTCTGATGCTAGACCAGTGAGGTCCAGATTATGCTCATGAGCTACATCAGCACACTAAAGGAACAAAGTATCAAACATGAATGAAACAAATCTGTGGTTTTCATGGTAGTCAAAATGCATACTGTGATTGTCTGGGTTATGACACTACATAGTGGTAGATCAGTGCCAGTTCACAAGGACATACTGCCATATTCTGGATAGAAAACAATAGAAAAATTACACATGTTTATGAACATGGCAGATATCAAGAAGGTGGATGAAGACATGAAGAGGCAAAAGGTATGGTGTATGAGAATGGTGAGAACTGATAAACCATTTCCAGATGTCAAGATTCCTACATTAACTTGACAAAGATACTTAATGGAATCACAACTTAAAACTGTGCACATAATTTGCATTATGACAGCATACTATATGTGAAACTTATCTTTTATCCCTCATGCAAAAGTTAAGATTCTAAAGAGTGGTCATTCTTTGGTCTGAATCTTTGGATGCATGCACTGTGGACATTTTTGGTGAAATGGTTCAACAGCTACATAGAGCTTCTGCAGTTTCTCTGTTATATGAAGTACTTATTTTTATTTAGCTTAGTTTTCCTGATAGACGTGATGTATGTAAGAAGAAAAATAAGTCAAAGAAAATTGCTTTGTTTAACTTTTTGAACTATTTTATTGAATACACCAGTACATATTCACATTAGCAAACTTAAAGGAGCACATTATGTTACATCGAGCATGTGACTGGAGGGGGAAGAAAAATTCGTTTATCATATAAATATGTTATAAATACAGTGATGTGTCTGAAAACATTACACATCTCATTTGAAATTGTCAATGATTTACATCCTTTCTGTTCTGAATCTCACGTCACAATGGCGGTGGTGATAATACAGAAAATGTCTGTTTTCCTCAGATCACACAACAATAATACCCCAACAACAACACAAGAAGCAAATACTTGCTTCCAGAGCTCACGAGTGTGCGCATAATGCACACAACACATGCACTCACACAATCAGCCATGTATTGAAAGAAATGGCGCAAGTAGAGCACATAAATAATTATCTTTGGCACTCAAAAATACAATATAAAGCATCAACCAGAGAGGGCATGCATGCTGTACTGGGGACAGAAAATATAAACAAGTAATGTGTTTATCACTGCACTTTTCTATGCTTGTACTTTGGTATTAAACAATTATTTTTATATATGGTTTCCTAATTGTCTCTTACATCAATGCTCAAACCTTCTGCCACTATACAAGACCTCCAAAGCTGCAAAATTTAACAAAGAACCAAGTGCCATCATGAAATAATGTAAGATAAAATCAATGAACGGACAGAGGAAAAATATAACACAGTACATTTGTTTAGAAAAATAGTATCAAGATCCACTTGATAGAATATCCTCCACTGTTCCTCACACACAAAACCCAATTTATGTAGCAAAGTGGCAAATGGGTCTTTGCTGTTAGATGCACATACATTTATAAAAAGGAAAGTTCCATATTAATAACTTTTTGTTTGTAGGTGAAGCTAATTTCCAAAACTGTTTTTATGGACCATGTGAAATGCATAAAACATGGTGTTTAGCAATTTAGAATATTGTTATATACCTTCTTTCCATGAACAACTTGGCAAAGAATTTTTAAGATTATCTGAAACAGCGTCTACTGTATGATTTAAAAAATATTTTATGTGTTAAATATTTTCTAACCTACTGATTTTAATTAGTTTTCATAAATCAGTCAACAACTCTTAAGCATTACCATCTTAAAGTTCAGTTCATCCTCATCATTTTTAAGGTGACTCACCACCTCATAATGAAGCTTCACACAGCTCCCTGATCTAAATACATCACCCAAATTTTCAGCTAGCTAAACTCAAGTGCATTACTCTGCCCTTCTGTACTATCCTTATTAACGAATTCAACCTTTGTATTTATACTTCGGAGCATTTTCAGTGGGACCAATGTACTGCAGAACAGCATAAAGAATATTATCTATCTACAGAAATGTGCGATAGAAAACCTCATTGTAGGCAAATACATACTTATAATATGGCCCAGTAGCAGCATATTCCTTAAAGTTCTCAGTGCTTCACCAACATAAATTCTTGATGTCAGTGTAATTCACAGTCCAACTACATGTTTCAAATTTCAGCTTAGCCATTGGGCATGTCTCTCAACTGTTCTCACATTTGTCTTGGTCTTCGCCAAACATACTATCAGTGAACATTTCCTTACATCTGTACTTCCAGTACATAAAGAGGTATTTAACCTGGCTAGCAAGCCTCTATTACAGCCACATTTCGAGTGTTTAAGAGCGGCTGTTTGCAGGTTGGACAGTCGGGAATTTGGGGGGGTTATAGATTTTACAGATGTTATGTTGACCATTTACACACAGCGTGACAGGCAGTACCATGTACTCCATACATACCAGACACTCCAGGTGACTAAAGAGGGATTTCTTCTAGGTCAGCTGATTGAGACTGCATGTTGGAGGCAAGTGTTTATTTTATATTTCAGGTGTTTAGTTTGCCTTTTTCTTGACAGGTGGGAGGTAAGCTCAGTTCCCTCACCTTTGGGACTATCTGCTGATAACTTCATGGCTTAAGTCTCTAATCTACTTCTGAAATCTCAGTGTGAATGCCAGTGAAGCCAAACCATCAGGCATACAGGTAGTGTGTTTGGCTTCACTGGGATTTACACCGAGATTTCAGAAGCAGAGACTTGAGCTTTGCAGTGATCGGCAGATTGTCCTGAAGGTAAAAGAACTTAGCTGAACTCCCAGCTGGGGGGAAAGAAGAAGAAGAAGAAGAAGAAGAAGAAGGGGGGGGGGGGCAAAATATGCATCTCACATATAAAATAAACATTTGCCTCCAATATGCAATCTCAATCAACTGACCTACAAGAAATCCCTCTTTAGTCATCTGGAGTGTCTAGCATGTATGCAGTACATGGTACTACCTGTCACATTGTGTGTAAATGGTCAATAAAACATCTGTAAAACCTACAACCCCCATATTCCTGACTGTCCAACCTGCAAACAGCTGCTCTTAAACACCCAAAACATGGCTGTAAGAGAGGTTTGCTAGCCAGGTGAAATAGCCCTGTACATACTGGAAGTACAGATGTAAGGAAATGTTCACTGATAGTATGTTTGGCGTAGACCAAGACAAATGTCAGAACAGCTGAGAGACATGCCCAATGACTGAGCTGAAATTCGAAACATGTAGTTGGACTGTGAATTACACTGACATCAAGAAATATGCAGAAGAAATACCTTAATCAATAATGTGTTTATGTTGGTGGAGTACTGAGAACTTTCAAGGAATTTGCTGCTACTGGGCCATATTATAAGTTTGCATTCGCCTACAGCGAGGTTTTCTATTGCACAATTCTGTTGAAAGATAACATTTTTAAGCTGTTCTGCAGTACACTGGTCCCACCGCAAATTCTCCTAAATATAAATAAAAAGGTTGAATTCGTTCATAAGGATAGTACAGGTTAGAGAAATGAACTTTGGCAGACTTTTGCTGAAACTCTGGGTGATGTATTTGGTTCAGGGAATTGTGTGAAGCTGCATTATGGGGTGGTGAGTCACCTTAAAAATTAAAGAGGATGATCTGAATTTTAAGATGGTAATACTTAAAAAGCTGCATTATGATGTGGTGAGTTACCTTAAAAATTAAGAGGATGATCTGAAACTTACAATGGTAACACTCAAAAGTTGGTGACTGACTTATAAATGCTCTTTAAAATTGGAAGATTTCAGAACTGAAAAGGTAATAATAATAATTTCTTAATCACTGGTAATTATGCAAGAAACAAATGTGCTTCCCTTCAGAAATCAAGCCAGCACATTCAAATCTGAAGAATTCTGCGTTACTTCAATATTGCAGGTTATTTTTCAACAAGATAATGCTATTATTACTTCAACGCTTATGTGATCATGACCAAAAATAGTGTCTTACAAATGAGTGGGTCACATGAAGATGCATGTACACACTCAAACACACAAAGAGTGATAACAACTAGCAAATGTCACACTTGTGAGAGATTTATCAACTGGCATAACAATTTGTGTTTTCTACTCCTAACTACTAATGTATACAAAACGAAATTAATATTTTCATAACCAAGTCCTGACAATGATCACAGAACTTATGAATAAGTATACTGCTTGTAGAACATAAAGCTTTCATAAAGATGAACAGTGATAGATCTTCTCAAGTCACCATCTGTACCAAAACGAATTCTGACCCTAACTGTTTGGTCAACTGACTGAGAGTTAGTCACTGCACTAATATAACCTTCCACATGGTGTTATTTCACAGCCAGCAAAGCAGATAATTTCACTCAAACAGGATGAGGTCCTGTAGTTGTCAAAGTATGCTAACTGGTGGAGAGATACGAAACAAAAGGAAGCACAATAAAAACAGCACAATGTATGATTCTGTATGCTTTGTTGAACATTCTGGATAGCAACATGTTCTGATGAGAAGGAAGACTACATTGAGGGTTTTCAAGGTGAACCAATTTTGATATGAACCTTTCAAAATGATAGGCTTGAGTGTATATTGAAACTCCACCCACCTAACAAATATATATTTAACAGATTAATACTTCACTATTTTGCATTATATTAATATATGTAATATTATGCAAACACACTGGTCCTACAAAATCAAAACTACCTTAATGAAAGAAGATAGCAATAAGGATTTTCTATTATTCTCTCAAAGTAACAGAATACGGGGATGCTGATGTATGTTTCCACTCTACACGCTCCCTGCGATTATGTCAACTTATTCATGAACTAGATGAAATAAATCCCCACAAGTACACCATTGCATCAATCAGCCTTGTGTAGAAAATGGTAAACTGATATACTATAACTACATCATTTTAGGCTCTTCCCTGCATCACCTCCCATTATTCTACATCCCAGTTTCTTGTATGATGAGTATTTAATGCTCAAAAGTAATAGGAGCACTTACATCACACAACACCTCATATAAAATTACTGAAGGGAAAAATTCCTCAATACATGCTGTTTTGATATAAGTCACATTTCTCAGGTACGTAATCCTGACAAATATATTGAGGACTTCCTGTAATATATAAAGTAAACTGACTTTTATGAAGAGTAAGCAGATTGCTGGGATTATTATCTATACTTTATAGTTACTTCCTCCCACTGAATACAAATTAAAATTATCTGTGTGTCAATAAAGAATAAAAATTAGTAGTGTGGAGTGGTTTCCAGTTTCTCACCAGAAGGGTGTAGGCCATAATGCTCCTATCAATCTACAAAAGAATGCCTGCAAAAACAATAATACTACTGAGTTGTGGTCTTCACTCTACTGGGATGTTATGTAGCGTAGGTTTGTAGTTGCTTACCGAAACTTTCAGACAACATATTGGTCCCAGTAAGCCAGGAAAAGGTAAACTGCTGCATATATATATGCAACAATGTTCTCACTGCTAGTAAGCAACCTAATTCATTCCCTTACTTTAAATGACAACCAACCACCTCTCACACTGTTCCCTACATACCCACACATCCACCTGTTCCTGGCATTCTTCTTGGACTGCTTGACGCTTGAACATGGGACCAATAATTTGTCCCAAGATGATGGTTACCAATTACCAACCTACATGGCATACCATCACAGAAAAGCCTGAAATTTTGCACTTCTGACTTGTGTTTAGGAGGTGTCCAGTTCAAGTCCTGGCTAAGATACTGACTACTATTCAGACTGATGTTCTCTATGGTACTACTCAGTTCCTCCAAGTGTATGTCAAGATAGCATCTTGAAACAGGCATCAACCACTTCCTCTCAACTTTAACAAATGTGACAATTCTCTCAAATCATTTGACACGAAACACTTTCTGTAGCTCACACAACATTATTATATAACCCAAAAGTCATGCATCCTCCATGCGAACTGACAGCTCATTTATTCTGTGGTTGGCTTCACTTCAGAAAAATTAAAAGGAGATAAAGGATCCGGAACTTCAAAGCAAATGGACTTGTGAGAAGAAACTGTGCCAAAATCAGTGAGCTGGCACTTTGTGTACCAGCAATAAGCACAAAGAAATTTTCTCTGGAAACAAAGACCAGAAGATTGGACAGAGTTACACACACTGCATCTCAATAGTGTGGATGGAATGTGGCAACCCCAGCTGATACAATAATAAATAAATACATAAATATAGTAAATAAATCAATTATATTACACACAAAACAGATCAGAATAAGGTAACAAATGGGAGGAAAAGATGACTCCAACTTTAACTGAGAATATCTGATAAGACAACATGTTACCATGTCAACCATATAACAGTGACTAATGACTTCCACCACACACAACACAAGGCACGAGTAACTTCTCATCAAGGAAACAAACTGTCAAGGGAAGGGGGAAGGGAGGGTTGGTAGCAGATGAGACAGAGACAGAGAGAGTATTGGAACTGTCCCCACCACTAGGGAAACTAATGTTTGACAATTTCCTGGCATCTGTGATATGGAAGTAAAATAAGAATTAAATTTTCTATCAGTGCAACATTCATCTACATATCTCAAAATAAGCACAAACTGTCAACTGTTTGTTCACATTACCAAAAACTGTTTTAAAAATAAGTATACATATATTAAGGAGTTTGTTTTTAAATTAACTTGAATTGGAACACAAGAGCATTTTTAATGAAGTTGACAATTTGCATACAGAACTGACAAGACAAAGACTATCTCAGATAGTCAGGCATGTCAAGTTGCTCATGGAAAGCAAGCAGATAGGGTTACAAGCTGAAATAAACAAGACATTAATAAAACTTTAAGTTGACAAATGTTTCAAGGTACTGTACAATATTTCTAAGCCACAATATGTCATCTCTTGATATCTACTACAAAACAGTAACATGATACATGACATTACCATAATTATTGCATCAATATACTATTCTAATACTTAGCATCAGATGTGTAACAAGGTTGAATTTCCAGTGCCAGAAATTTACGCAGACATCCGGTAGCTTAAGGATCCATGGATATGAAATAAATGTGCCATTTAGGGTGATACCTGTTACCAAAATGAAGTTGCATGGTTTCCTTGTGTTTTAGACTTCACTAAAACAGTATACTCAAGTAAAATGTGTTGACATGATTTGATCACATTGTCAAGTGGTCAGAAAAATGGAAGGCACTTTACTACTTTTTGAACACATGTACGCCAAGAATACTAACAACAATGGACATTCATTTCTACTTACATTTTTGCGTGAACTTTGCAGTACAACCTATTCATGAAAACATTCACAATAGGCACAAGTTGATGAATGCTATGAGTCGCTTGCGTCCACTAAGTATACAAATTTCTTATGCAAAAAACTGATTTATCAAGAATAGGGTTGTCTACAAATTCACGGTACCACTTTTAAATACCTATTTTATGTTCAACTGATTTAATAAGCAAAACGAATTTCAAGGCCACTTCATTATAATTTACTTTTATCACTTCTTTTTTGTTTGTGTGTGTGTCAACAATGTCTTCAATTCAATCTTGGCATACCCCAATGGCAGGCAGGAAGGCATTTTCAAATAACTCTACTAATTTTTTTTATTAATATAAATTTTGTACATTATCCCTAAACAAACAAATCACAAAAATAAGTATTGATATATTTTGTGATTCACACTACGCTACTTTTGACAAACTATACTGGCGTTTATAGAAGGGCAGAAATAATACAATGTAAGATGCATATGGTAAATAGCGACGACACAACACACTGGTACTTGCTACTGGACACCCAGACTTTCGACTGGCCAACAGCAAGGCCTGCCACTACTAACAAACATGGAAAACACACCACACATTGTATCTCTTCTCATATACTCTCACTATTCACAAAATATAAATATACTGATAATATATACTCTATATGTTCTGTAACTACAGCTATGACCTTGCTTTCCCTCACGTACTGAGACTTCTACTCAGCAGTCCCTTGAACAGAAAATCTCCAACATTATGCACATAGACTTCACTGTACTGTGTGCAGATATCAACATACCCATGTATTATGTTCTGTTTCAATTAAAAAAAGTCCATAAATCTGCTGAAAGATGTGAAACTATTCCAATGACTTAGCATATAGATACAAATTCTACAGAACTGTACAAAGTATACAGCATGTTACTTGTGAAACTGAAAGGTGGGATTTAGCTGTTAGCTAATGTCTCTCACTACAGATATCTGTGAAATGAAATAACTATATGTTATGCTAACAGAACACTGACTGCATTTTACTCTCCTAATAGAGGGTTTGTACTGAAAACAACAGGAATGATGCAATACACTCATTCCCCACCAAGGGCAACCAACCTATCCTTAGCCTAAGCATGTTACAAAGACTCACTATTACTGACAACATGGATGAAAAGCCATTTCTAGTAAAAATGAAGTATGCTGCTTATTTCCGGAAACCAATGCCTAGTTTCAATATAGGTGAATCAATGGTGAGAACAGGCTAAGGATCAGCATAGAACTGCTATACTTAACACAGTATGGGGGTGCTACAGATGCTAAAACATTAAACTTGCATACCACAATCAGTTACACATATTTTGTTGAAATTAATGGCACTAGAATTTATATATCCAACTCGAGTTCTTAGGAAGTCTTACTCTTCTATATATTTTTGGAAGTTTATGATGTTTTATATTTCTATAATTCTGCTAGCATTAACAAGTCTTTTTTTTTTTTTTTCGGACCTTGCCAAATCAGGCTACAAAATGGGCCATTTTTTCATTATATATTTTCTCTAACATCTGAATATTTCTAGAACTACTCTACATGGTATATCACAATATAAATCAATACTTGCATGCTCTACTCATGCGGGCTGCCAATAACAGGCTCCACCTTCACAGTGATAGTTTCCTTGGCTTCTTTAACAAGGTTGTCTGGAGAACCCAGCTGTGGGCTCTTCACAATGTCCTCAATATCTTCCTGGAAGAGATTCTCAGGTCGAGGAGAAGTGAAGGTAGCCGTAGGCTTGTAGGTCATTCCACTTACGCCAATTCCTACTTCCACATTGCTCAATGTGCCACTTCCTCCACCACTTGGAGTTGTTGGGGTCGGCGTTGCTCCACTGCTACCACCTCCCAGTGGTGATGGGATAGGACTGGCAGCTGTTGATTCTGCTGGACTGCCTGCCCTCAACTCTGAACCCACAGGACTTGCACAACGAAGGCTGGAGCCCAAAGGACTGGCCAAACCAAGACCAGGCATTCCACCATGAGTGGTACCATTGCTGGGCAGACCCAAGCTGTTGCAGTGCCCTACCAATCCACCCAGGCTGTTCACTAGTCCTACTCCGGCATCACCAGACAGAGATACATTATGCTGTGCAGCAGCCACCATGCTGCACATCTGCTGCCTCAGTCCCTGTGCCACCACAGCCACTGCTGCTGCAGCCGCTGCACCTGGCGACACCGTAGGCTCTGGGCCATTACTGCATGACCCACTGGGGTAGTTCTGAACTCCCAGAGGTTCCTGACAACAAAGAGTATCCTTCAAAATCAATGATGCATCCTGAACTTTTCAATATAATGAAATTTGCCCTACAATTTCCTACACTAGCTCATCAAGGGTGTTGAAACAGACATGCGATATATTGTGGAAAGTATCTGGGACACAAGTACAATACTTAGTCATGTTATACTGATGTACAATACAGGATCCAAAGGAGCATACTATATGCAAGATCTACATATCAGGTTATGTTACAAGTACCAATCCTGCACCATCAATAATGCAGTTAAAAGTAGGAGAAGGTATGTAGTCAAACACAACTTAATCACTGAGGTGTATTTAATGACTGTGATGGAAACAATTACATGTTTCGGCCTGTGTTGGCCATCATCAGGTTGTCTAGGGAACTTAAGGGCTAGCTATATGCATGTGCGCGCGCGTGGTGTAGAGATCTCTACATACGCACAGTTTGACAAACCGAATCAAAACAGGGGTCAGGTAAAACACTATGAAACATAATACATGTAGGTAGTAATACAAAACACATGAAATATAAACTAGACGTTAACTCTA
>Ga0131853_10027142_pt1 | contig 10289 bp, 11 predicted proteins | sample TergutLab28metaG_FD_92764 | JGI IMG/M metagenome (GOLD analysis project Ga0131853, IMG submission 92764) | Labiotermes labralis P1 segment gut microbial communities from Petit-Saut dam, French Guiana - Lab288 P1 (version 2) (version 2) | ecosystem: Host-associated > Arthropoda: Insects >... | reverse complement strand
GTATTGCGACACTCGGGAAAACCGGGACAGGCCAGGAATTTGCCAAACCGGCCCAGCTTTATAACCATGTTGCGCCCGCACTGGTCGCAGACAACGTCGGTGGCCTCGTCCGGCACTTTTACCCGGGTGCCCTCCATGTTCTTCTCTGCGGTCTCAAGGGTCGAAGCAAACTCGGTGTAGAACTCGTCAAGCAGGCGGGTCCAGTCGGCCTTGCCTTCTTCCACCTGGTCTAGCTTTTCCTCCAGGTTTGCTGTGAAGTCGGCGTCCACAATGCTGCAGAACTGCTCTTCCATCAGCTTGGTGGTGACTTCGCCGAGACCGGTGGGCAGCAGCTGTTTTTTCTCGCGCTCGACATAGCCGCGGTTTATTATGGTGGTTATTGTCGGCGCGTAGGTAGAAGGACGGCCTATGCCGTTTTCTTCCAGCGCTTTTATAAGCGACGCCTCAGTGTAGCGGGGGGGCGGCTGAGTAAAGTGCTGGTTGGGTACCAGGCTGCGCACGTCGAGCACCTCGCCCTTCTCGAGCTCGGGCAGGGCTTCTGGGCGCTCATCTGAGCCGTCTTCCTGCTCGACCTCGTAAAGCTTGGTGTAGCCGTCGAACTTGACGGTAAAGCCGGAGGCCGTGAATGTGTACTGCCCAGCCTCAATCTTGACAGATACGGCGTCCAGCAGGGCGTTCTCCATCTGGCAGGCAATAAAGCGCTCCCAGACCAGCTTATAGAGCTTGTATTGGTCGAGGCTCAGACTGGCTTTGACCTGCGCGGGGGAGAGCGAAGGCATCGAAGGCCGGATACACTCGTGGGCGTCCTGGGCGCTCTTTTTGGATTTGTACACCCGCGGGGAAGCGGACAGATACTGCTTGCCATAGGTATTTTCGATATACGCGGTGGCCTCCGCTATGGCCTCGGCCGATATGCGCAGGGAATCGGTACGCATATAGGTAATAAGACCGACCGCGCCGTGGCCTTGTACCTCGACGCCCTCGTAAAGCTCCTGGGCGGCCTTCATTGTGCGCCGGGCCTGAAAGCCCAGCTTCTTGGAGGCTTCCTGCTGGAGAGTGGAGGTGATAAACGGCGGGGCGGGCGTCTTTTTGCGCACGCTCTTTTTTACTTCCTGGACAGTGAAGTCGCGCCCCTCAACTTCGGAAAGGACTTGCTTCGCGGTCGCTTCATCGCCTATCTCAATCTTCTTCCCGCCCTTGGAGTGCAGCTTGGCGGCGAAGGTCTTCTTCTGCTTTGCTTTAGCAACGGCAGCGTCAATCGACCAGTACTCAACACTTTTGAAGTTTTTAATTTCTTCTTCCCTGTCCACTATCAGGCGGACGCAGACGCTTTGTACACGCCCGGCTGAGAGACCCCGGCGGACTTTCCGCCAGAGGAAAGGGCTGAGCTTGTAGCCAACGATGCGGTCGAGCACCCGCCGCGCTTGCTGGGCGTTCACTAAGTCTTGGTCGATTTGGCGGGGGTTGCTCATCCCCTCTTTGACGCCTGCCTTGGTTATCTCGTTAAAGGTAACGCGGTTGGGTTCGGCGGGGTCTAGCCCCATAAGGGCGGCCAAATGCCAGGAGATAGCCTCGCCTTCTCTGTCGGGGTCGGTGGCGAGGTAGACTTTCTCGCTCTTTTTCGCTTCCTTTTTTAGCGTCTTTACAAGGGCAGCCTTCCCCTCAATCTCAATGTACTGGGGGGTGTAGCCATTCTCTAGGTCTATCCCAAACTTGGACTTGGGCAGGTCGCGTATATGACCGTTAGAGGCCAAGACCTCGTAGTCTCCCCCCAGGTATTTCTTGATGGTTTTAGCTTTGGCGGGTGACTCTACAATGACTAGCTTAGACATGTATACTTTTGCCTCCGTTAATTCAGTTGACAATTGACAGTTGTAGTATCTCCCGCGGCGGAACCCTTCGCTGCCAACTGTCCTTACAGACCAAACCGCCTGCCAGGATACCCCTTGATTAAACCATAGATTTCTAGCTGCGTCAATGCCGATTGGATTTGAGCTAAACCAAGCTGACACTCCACGGCTATGGTCTCTACTGTCTTTGGCTGTGGACTTAGGGCGTAGTAGACTTCCCGCGCCGGGCCGTAGATTTCCTCGGGCAGGCTGCTCCGGACAGGCAGTTCGGGCTCTGGCTGACCCGAACTTGGGTCCGGTGTAACGGCGGCGGATTGCTCTACCTGTACTTTCCCGTTTTGGCCGGGTTTATACGCATCGGGTTTGGACAGGCGCTCAGGGTGCAGACCTTTGTATTCCCGGCAAGTAAGCTCGCCGAAAATATCAAGTGCACTCTCGGTCAGCTTGGCGCCCTCTTTTATAAGCTTGTGGGTACCCTGCTCCCGGAGTTCTAATATGCTACCGGGTATGGCGAAGACCTTGCGACTTTGCTGCAGGGCGTGGGCAGCGGTCAACAGCGAGCCGCTTTTCATGTCGGCTTCAACCACCAGTGTACCATCACACATCCCCGAAATTAGTCGGTTGCGCATGGGAAAGTTTGCCCTCAGTGGTTCTGTTCCCAGCGGGTACTCGCTGACCACGGCGCCGCTCTCCACAAGGCTGCGCTTTAGCTGGGCGCTGCCTTGTGGGTAGTCGACGTCTATCCCACAGCCAAGGATACCTATACTTTTGCCGCCGGCCTCCAGGGCCGCCGTGTGGCAGATTGTGTCTATTCCTTTTGCAAGGCCGCTTACTACAACCGCGCCGCAAGTGGCCAGCTCCTGTGCTATTTTATGTCCTGCGTCCTGGCCGTATGGGGTGTAGTTCCGGGTGCCCACCATGGCTATAGCCAGCGCCCCCCGCAGGCAGGAAAGATCCCCTTTGACGTAAAGCACCGCCGGCTTCGCGTAGATATTTTGGAGTAGTGGCGGGTAAAACGTGTGGTCTGGGGTGATTATCTCGCAACCTTTGCCCAGGGTGCGGCGCTTTATTTCCTCGGCTTTGCGCAGAGCTTCTTGCCCGCCGGTTAGTTCCTGCTCGCTCAGCATGGAGAGCACCTGGCCACGCGCCTCAATCCCCCGCAAGATATCTTCGGGGTCGGGGAAGTACTCCAGCATCGCGTGGGAGCGGCGGGTGCCTACCCCAAAAAGCAGCTGGTGCCAAATCCAGATAACACTGTCTGTCACGGGGCACACCTCCAGTGAGAAGTCAAAACGTTTCTGGTTAGTCGCTCTTTAGCATTTCCCAAAGCAAAATTCCCGCTGCCATGGCGGCGTTAAGGCTTTGGGTTCCACCCTGCATGGGTATGGCCACGCTGCCGGTGCAAGCGACTGTTACGTCTTCGGGCAGACCGGAGCCCTCGTTGCCTATTAGTACGGCTTTTCCCCCTGGCTCTCTAAGGCATTCGAGGGGGTGGGCGTCTTCTTTTAGCGCGGCGGCAAAGACTTGGACGCCAGCTTCGCGCAGGGCCTTTATCTGCCCGTGAATGTCGTGGCTTTGGGCAACCGGCAGCCTGAACACCCCGCCCATAGAGGCCCGCAGGGTTTTGGGGGAGTAGAGTTCGACACACCCGCATAATATAGCAGCGCTCGTGCCTAAAGCCGCAGCTGTCCGCAGTATGCCGCCCAGGTTGCCGGGGTCGCGCACTTGGTGCAGCAGCAGGTACCGCCCCTGAGGGCTGATTTCTAGCCGGGCAGGCGGCGGCTCAAGAATCGCAAAGACACCCTGCGAGGTCTGTGTATCGCTTATGCGCTCGGCAAGGCTTTCGTCCAACCAAACAGTCTGCGGGGCCGCCCAGACCAGAGCCGCCAACTCCGGGTTCTTCTGCAATACCCGAGGGGTTAACAGTACGCTTTTAGGGCGCAGACCAGCGTCCATAGCATCCAGGCAGAGGCGCACTCCCTCAAGCACAAACAGGCCGGACTCCTCCCGAGACTTCTTGTGCCGCAGGAGGGAGTCCAGCTGCCTTACGTGGGGGTTCTCGCGAGATCGCACAACTTGCATGTCGGGCATGTTTTGGCTCCTAGGTAAAGTTTAGAGGACAGATGTCAGAGCACCCTTCCGGTCAGCTCCGACTTCCATCCTCTGAGTTATTATTTCGCTGCCTTCGCTTGCTCGGCCAACGCGGTGAACGCGCCGGGGTCTGCTATGGCTATCTCGGAGAGCATTTTGCGGTTTAAGTCAATGCCGGCTTTTTTCAGCCCACAGATAAACGTGGAGTAGTTCATACCGTTGAGCTTACATGCCGCCGAGATGCGGGTTATCCACAGCCGGCGGAAGTCGCGTTTGCGTTGTTTGCGGCCAATGTAGGCGTACTGACCTGAGCGGTAAACCGCCTGCTTAGCCATCTTAAAGTGCTTGCTCTTAGAGCCGTAGTAGCCCTTAGCTAGACGCAGAATTTTTTTTCTTCTTTTATGGGTCATGGTTGCCCTTTTTATGCGAGCCATATAAGGTTTACCTCCAGTTTATTTGTAGGGGATCAAAAGCTTTATTGCCTTAGCGTTGGTTACGTCTACCAGCGCGCCTTTACGCAGCCTGCGCTTGCGCTTTTTGCTCTTGCCAAAGTCGCTGCTGTTCAGGTTGTGACGCTTAAAGGCTCGCGCACGCTTGATTTTGCCGGTGCCGGTTACGCTAAAGCGCTTTTTTGCCCCGGAATGCGTTTTGATTTTGGGCATTGGGTGTTCCTCCTTATACTTAGGCGTGTCGGCATTTGCCGGTACGCCCATCTTTGATTAACAGATTTATTGGCGTAGCGCTTAGGTTATTTCACGGGCTTTAGCGGGGTTATGAACATAACCATGCTGCGACCTTCCATTTTGGGCAGCTTATCTATTTTGCCGAGCTCACCCAGGGCCTCGGCCACTTTTTCCATTAGAACCGTACCTTGGTTAGAGTGGGCCATCTCCCGCCCTCTAAAGCGGATAGACACCTTGACTTTGTCCCCCGCGGCTAAAAAGGCGGTGGCGTGCTTTAGTTTGGTTTCCAGGTCGTGCTTGTCGATTTTAAGGGAGAGGCGGATTTCTTTGGTCTCGACTATCTTTTGGTTTTTGCGCGCTTCTTTTTCCCTTTTGGCCTGTTCAAACTTATGCTTGCCAAAGTCCATTATTCGGCAGACCGGCGGCACACCCTGCGGGGCGATCATTACAAGATCCAGGTTTTTCTCCGTGGCGATCTCAAGAGCACGCGCACTGCTCATAACCCCGAGCTGTTCGCTGTTCTCCCCCACAACACGGATTTCTTTTTCCCTAATCTCTTCGTTGATAAGCTGTTCCTTTTTTGCGATTGTAAAGCACCCCCAATTAATTAGTCGGCTGGCATGTGCAACAAAAAAGCAGGGCCACTTACACGCCCCGCATACAAAAATCGTCGCCGATTTGTCGGCGCGCCTTTTCTGTATTGACCTCGCCCGACTCTTAAGCGGCCGGCAGGTGAGAGCGCAGGGCGCTCTGCTTTGTTGTCTTGTGTAGATGATTTTAGCAGATGCCCGCGGTGTTGTCAAGATAATTTTTGCGTGCCTTGCGTCTTCGCGTAGCATTTACATTTACAGTGTACCGTGGTACAATTGGGCAAAGTCACATAGCGAGGGGGTGGGTTCCAGTAAAAATTGTAAAAATCTTTATCGGGATTCTCAGCGTTGCCCTGTCCTTTGTATTTCTCTTTGATGTGGAAGCGATGGCAAGAGAAAGGAGCGCTGTCACATTTCTGGCCTTGGCCTTGTCTGTGACTTCCCTGTGGGGCGCGAGTGTTACAGGGATATTAGTAAAAAGTAAAGATGGCGGGATTGTGGCGGCAATAATGTTCATATCAGCTGCGATTTTTGGTGGCTGGGCTTCTGTATACCCGCTCTTTACTTATTTGATGCTTGCTCTTGCGCTCGGGTATTTGATATGGAGCCTTAGGGTGCCCGGAGAGCCAAAACAAGAAGGTGAACGAGAAAATTCTTGAATCGCCCCTGCCCGCTGCGGCAAGGGCGATTTTTTCGCGGGTGAGATAGCTTAACCAACTCTGCGGAAGAAAAAGCTGAACAGGTAGCCGCCAGCTAGGTTATCGGCGTTTATCAGTTCGCCGCCACCGGTTGTTAGGGCTATGTAGAACGAGGCCACTAGTGCCATCCCCCATAGTATCAGAGCTGCCCAGCCGACGCCCAGGACACCGCCCAGAAAGCTGTTGACCGGCCCAACCAGCGGAATATGGTTGACAAAACGGAAAAGCCCGACCACCCGGCGGCTGATAAACAAAAATATAAAGAACAGAATGCTCCCGAACAGCACGCGCAGCAGCATTATAACCGGCTGGGCTACGGCAGCGTCGATTACGCTTTCCAGCGCAGGCCCAAGCTCGGGGGCGGCTATGGGGTCGATTGCACCCGCAGCCAAAACAATTATCCCGGCAAGCAGGGTGGGGATAAGACCGGCGCCCCCCGTCTCCATCTGCTCGGTTATCTGGTTGTAGACCGCCGCCACTATCACCCCGCGCAGAAAGCGCTCGTAGATAAACGCAGCTATCGGCGCACTCAGCAAGAACGCGCCTATTGCCGCCAGCGCCGCGCTGGCAAGGCCCAACACACCCTTTACAAAGCCGCTATGGGCGCATCTCGTTACAGCAATAATCAACACAACCAGCGCTATCAGGTCAAATATGGCCCAAGTGAATTCTACCAAAGATGTGTCCTCTTTCCCATAAATCTTAGCGGTTTAGTCAACCTGGGCGGTCTCGTACTCAACCGCGTCCACTCCGGCGAACACCCGTATCTCCCCGTAGACAAAGTAGTAGAGCGTACCGCCCGCTAGCAGTATGCGCTCTATGCCCACCCCAGCAGCCTTGCCCAGCTCGTTCATGGCGTGGTCGTAGGCCAAAACCCCCCCGGCGGTCAAGATATATACACCGGCATTGCCCACCTGCATATCCCGCACAGCGGACTGTGGGGTGGCCCTGCCCAGTTCCTGGCCTCGATCCCCAAAAAGAATTGCGGTCTGTGCGCGGTATTCGGGGTTCTCACTCATCAATAGGACATACCCATCGCCTACCCGAGAGAATGCTATCACTCCGGCGCCTATATCGTGGTATCCCACAACCCTGTTCGCGCTTGTGTCTATCACCCGCAGGCCGTGGTCGGTTATAACAGCTATCCTGCCATAGCTCAGGTACTCCAGCCCCAGTATGAACTCGTTATCAAAATTCAGGCTTACTGCCGGATCACTCCCCCGGTCAAAGTCAAAGACCGTCACAGTCGAATAGAGCTCCCCGCGCCAGGTTGCGTAGCTACCTGCCGCAACCCCGTTGCCGCTGGGGCAGAGGGCGACCATTGCCACAAGCTCGGTGGAGTTCCACCGAAAGCGCTCGTCGAACCGCTCGGTAAAGACTATCAGCTGACTTCTCCACTGCATGGTGGAGCTAACTATTGCGTAGTTGCCCTGGCGACCCAAGGCGGCGGCTCTTATCGGGCTGTCGTGCTCAGTTTCCAGGAGCAGCCGGTTTTGGAAGTAGACGCTGAAGCTTTGCCCGTTCACCGTATACGTGAACATACGGTTGCCCTCGGTTAGCAAAACAGCCCCCTGACCTATCCGCTGGGCGCTGAGCAGTTCTCTGCCACTGCGGCTGTAAAGGTGAAGGTTCGCGCCGTTTATCACCGCTATGTCGCTCCCCAGTGCCCGCACTTCTTCCAATGTGCCTGCGGGCATCCGCACCGGAAAACCGGGTCCGCCCAGTCCGCTGAAAAAGTTTTGTATCAGGGTTGGCAGCTGGCCGTCGACCATCGCAGTGTTTATGTACCCGGCCGCGAACAGCAGACCCGCAATCAGTGCGAGAATAATCAACCGTCGCAAAAGAAGGCTTCGCTTGCGCTTTGTTCGCAGCTTATTAAAATCTGTTGCCTGGCCCATGGTTACCCCCGATTAAGCCAAAATAAAGCAATCCCAAGTATGATTAGAGGGATAAACCACAAGAGCTTGAGTTTATCCGCAGCTGGTTTGTCTTTCTGCTCAAATACCACGCCTATTTTGTCTTCAAGCCGCTTTGCGAAATCCTGGCTTCCACAAAATATCCAGAACGAAATCTTAACGCGGCTTGTTATATACAGTACAGGCTCATTGTCAGGCGACCTGAAGGCTATATACATCAGGCTTGACCTTGATCTTTCTTTAAAGTAAATGTCTTTGTCGCAAAAGCTCTATAAGCCAAACCGCTGTCGGTTAGTGTATATTTCAGCAGCAAAAACCAGAAACCAAAAACCGCTAGGCCGGCAGCTATAACAAACAACACTATGGCCGCCTGCGGCGAATCCTCCATATACATCGGCATTAGAATGAAGACAAGCGCGGCAAGGGAAATGATTACGATGGCAAAGCCGCGCACGTACTTGTTTACCGATATGTACGGATTACCTTGGCTATCCGTTTTACACCGCGTTAATGACACCGTGCGAAAGCGCCCTACTATCGCGTTAGATATCCACGTCTCCAGCATACCTCGTCCCCCGAAAAAGCTATTCGTAGTACACATCGCTTAGATATAGCCCGTGGGCCGGGGCGGTCTGGCCCGCCCTGGAACGCTCTCCTCCGGCTATTATGCCGGGTATGCAGCCCGGCGGCAGCCTGCCGGAGGCTATGCCCAGCAGCGTGCCCACCATTATCCGCACCATCTTGTAGAGAAAGCCGTCGCCGCGCACGGTGAAGAGCACCAGCTCACCCTGCCGCTCAACAGAAAAATAGCTGATTGTACGCACCGCGTCCCCAGGCTTGCCGCCCTTTGCCTTAAAGGCGGTGAAGTCGTGCCGACCGAGAAAATCCTGGGCCTGGGCGTGGAGTACACTTGCGTCTATGGGGTAGGCCACCCGGTGGCAGAAGCCCTCAAGAAAAGGGTCGCGCACCCGGGAGTTTAGCAGCTTGTATGTGTACTCTTTGCCGGTGGCGCTGTAGCGTGCGTGGAAACCCAGCGTCACCTCCCGGCAGGAGGTCACGGCTATGTCGTCTGGCAGGTGGGCGTTAAGTGCCCCCACCAGGCTATCGCAAGGCATGCTGTTCTTGGTGGTAAACGAAAGACAATACCTGCTTGCGTGCACCCCCGCGTCTGTCCGCGAGCAGCCTTTGACCGCCTCGCGCGCACCCAGCACCCGCTGCATGGCGTCCTGTAGAACAGTGCACACGCCGGTGGCGTTTTGTTGCACTTGGTAGCCCGCGTAGTTTGTGCCCACAAAGCGCAGGGTGAGAAGTAAATTGCGGCTATCGTCTCCCATTATATCACCCTCACAGCGCCCAGCACCGGCCCCGCTATGTTGACAGCGACCACCGCGCCTATGCAGCACAAAGTAAAGGCCGCCGCCCAGGCATCCAGCGCGCAAAGCCGCAGAACCCGCATACGGGTGCGACCGTCGCCGCCATGGTAGCAGCGGCTCTCCATAGCCAGCGCAAGCTCTTCTGCCCGGCGAAAGGCCGAGACAAACAGCGGGATAAGTATGGGCAGCATGGCCCGCATTCTCTGGAATATATTTCCAGATTCAAGGTCGGCCCCACGTGCCTTTTGGGCCGACATGATTTTGCCGGTCTCTTCGATAAGCGTGGGGATCATGCGCAGGGTAATTGTCATCATCATGGCGATCTCGTGCACCGGGGCTTTTATTTTTTTTAGCGGCGAAAACAGCATTTCCAGCCCGTAAGTCAGGGCTATAGGAGAGGTCGTATAGGTTAGCAGGGCGCTGCCAGCAATCAAGCAGATAATGCGCAGGCACATGTGCACGGCCACCCGCACACCCTCGGCTGTTATTGATATCCGCCATAATTCCCAGAGCGGCTCGCCGCCGATAAAAAACAGGTTGAGCACACTGGTAAAAATTATTATAAACATTACCGGCTTTAGGCTCTTTAAAATCATACGCAGGGGGATGCCTGAGACCGGATAGCTGATAAGTACAAACAGCGCCCCCACAAGCAACGCCAAGATATTCTGCGCTATAAACAGCATGGCAATATACGCGCCGGTGATGACTATCTTAGTCCGGGGGTCCAGCCGGTGGACGGGGGACTGTCCCGGGAAGTGCTGGCCTATGGTGATATCGCTGAGTCTCATCGGTTCTTTTCCTTTTCCGCCAAGGTGGCCAGAATTTCCGCTTTGGCGGCGCTCACTGTGTAGATTTCGGGGCTTATGGGCAGCCCTGCCTTGTGCAGCCGTGTACAAATTTTGGTTATCTGAGGCGGGCTTAGGCCCAGTTGCTCAAGCAGCTCGGCCTGGGCGAAGACTGCGCGGGTATCGTCGTAGATAACCACCCGCCCGCGGGCGAGTACCAGCACTTTATCTGCAAGCCGGGCGATGTCCTCCATGCTGTGGGAGACCAGCAGGACAGTGTTGCCGCGCTGCCTGTGGTAT
>Ga0131853_10027141_pt1 | contig 10289 bp, 4 predicted proteins | sample TergutLab28metaG_FD_92764 | JGI IMG/M metagenome (GOLD analysis project Ga0131853, IMG submission 92764) | Labiotermes labralis P1 segment gut microbial communities from Petit-Saut dam, French Guiana - Lab288 P1 (version 2) (version 2) | ecosystem: Host-associated > Arthropoda: Insects >... | reverse complement strand
CCTTACGCACCGGCCGCCTTTACCCCCAGGAAATACTCCTGGTACTCATTTCTGTTAGAGGCTGAGTCGACCCCAGTGCCATAGTGCGATCGGAAGGATTTTATGTCAATGAAAAATCCACTGACACCAGCTGGGATCGAACCAGTAACCTTCCGATTTGTAGCACAGCACCCTAACGACTGTGTCACCGCGTACGGTATTTCGAACTTACTTTCTGCAGTCATCTTCAGGTTGACTAATCCATGGAATAGAAATTCATTCTGACATTTCGAAGAATCTTGTTGTTCAACGGCATCTTACTGCGGAAGGCTACACTGAGAATATATTATATATGAATATAATTTAACAGCATATATTCGCTTAGTCATATTTTCAGTGACTGCCAAATTTATGGGCCCAGTCCGATAAAAAGAAACTGCTAATTCATCGCTGCATTCCAGCCGCAGTGTGATAATTCATTAAAATGCTTGGCCATGAAACAACAATATACACTTAACAACCATGATGCATATACATAAATACCGTAAGGTCTGTTGTCGGAGTCTTCAAATGGCCTCGTTCCTCAGTGCCACATAACAAACAGCGAAGTTAGCGCAGTGAGTGCATGCGAAACTCAATTGCCCCCAGTGCAAGACAAGCACATAAAATCTCCTTGTTACCAGTTATACAACATACACATATACACCTTTAAGAGGCAACAATTGACCTCCATTCAGATGTGGTAGCATTAATTTCTAATTCTGGTTTTCTAAATTTTTTGGGTTCTAATTACTTTCGCACTTTCAACTAAATTCCCTCAGAGTCACCACAATTCTTCTTAATCTTTCAAGAAAACAAAGATCTTGTTTTTTAACAGTAATTTAATTATATTTTAGGTAGGTTTTCACCCTTTTTATGGACCACGCAGGCCCTTAGGATGAGTAGCGGTATAGCTCTGCTCTTTTCTAGGACCTTCGGCACTTAGACGAGGGTGGATGGTCAGTCCCACGCCCCGGCCGCCTCTACCCCCGGGGAAAGACGTGGTATCCATTGTATAGGAGGCTGGGTGGGTCCCAGGGCCGGTCTGGACGGGCGGAAATTCTCGTCTCCAACGGGGTTCGATCCCGGACCGTCCAGTCTGTAGTCAGTCGCTATACCGACTGAGCTACCGGAAACACTGATTACATTTTAGCCTTTGGTAAAAAAAAATAGAATACAAAAAATCACCAGATTTAAAATTTTGTTAAATCGAAAGTGTATTTACGTTGGCTAGAAACCTGCGCTTATACAAGTATTCGGATCTTAAGAGAAGTTAATATTTAAAAAACGCTTAGGGTAATATTCCAATTACTTTCCAGGAAGGAAAGCGTTCGTTAGTTTCGAAACGTTCTGTGTTCCGCAGTGTAAAGGTAATGTTATCAACACCCACAAGGAAAGTTGCCATTCCCAGTGTCTAATTACTGGGAGTCACAACTGTTCCAACAGCGTGATGTGCAGATCAATTGTGCCAGCTTTCACTCATATCGGTACACAAATGTGGAAAGTACGGACATAGTCAATGCTCCTGATAATAATAGGAATAAATGCCTTAAATGGCTGGGCCGATTTTCACGGAAAACACAAAAAATTAAAAAAGAGTTTTTGTGAACATTACTTGTGCCGAATTTCATTCATATCTCACAAAAAAAATATAGATTAACCCTTTGGTCCTGGAGCTGGACATTTACTGTTTAGCACACCTTTTATGTAAAATGTGAATATTTTATGAACCAAGAAGGGTAACATTAGGAAATACACGACATTTTGTGGAGGAATAAACGAAGATAGTGAGAGAAAATTTAAAAAAATAATTAAATATATTTGTTGACTAAATATCTAAAAAGAGTACACTGGGGGGTGGTCGGTAAGTCTGTCCTATATATAGGATGCATGGTGCCTGAAGGTTAATGAACACGACTTCCACTCTGGCATGTTTCGGCCTTAGATTTTGGATTTCTTCACGGAGCTCATCAGTTTTTTTTAAGTGTGCAGCTTATTCGTCAGTGCATGTCGAAAAAACAAGTTAGTTACTGCAGATGGCCAATAGCTAAGGTCCAAACATATGGGAGCAGTAACTAGCAAATAACAACATTGTGCGGTAAGTTGGTGTCAAATATTGTGTATGTAATAGAGTCGCACGGAAAATGTGTCTTATTAAATTTGGAAAAGGCTTCATTTACTCACTCAAATAACGCATAAAATGTAAAGTGATCCCGTTACAGGGCCGGTGTGGCCCAGAGGGTGGGTAGAGGTATAGCTCTACTCTTCCATGACCGCGGCACTAGAAGGGGGTGAGTGGTCAGCAGCACGCCCAGGCCGCACTTTACCCCCGGGAAAAACCCGGTACCCATTTACAGGAGGCTGGGTGGGTCCCAGGGCCTGTCTGGACGGGCGGAATATCTCGTCGCCACCGGGATGCGATCACGGACTCTCCAGCCCGTAGCGAGTCGCTATACCTACTGAGCTACCAGGTCAACCAAATAACGCATAGTTTACCGAAATGTTTTAGCGAAGCTTGCAAATAATCAACTGCTTTATATTCATACAGCTTATACCAAATATCACAAAAATATCGTTCCAAAAATCCTGTAAGTGCTTATAGAAAGTTTTTGCGAGAAAAAAATTCCTAAGCCAAATGTCATGAAAATCCGACAAAATGACAAGACTTTGATACCAGGGCACTGACTGACAGACTGCTAGACAGAAAACAGACACACTGACAGATCCACGAAGTCTGCACAAGTGTTTTTCTTTGTTTTACCATATACAGTGATACCTCGGCTAACGGAAGATAATTTGTTCCGGAATCACATTCGTTAGTCGAAACACACATACAGACGGAAAAGATAAGCTCTTGGAATGGCCCGACCGTTCATGTTTGCTGCTTTATGTTAGCGTGCGCATCCACTAAAACAGTCGTTAGCTGAATCCATATTCGTTAGCCGAGTCCGAAAAACAGCGAAAAAAATCTTCGTTAGCCGAAAAATTCGTTAGCGCAGGGTCACTCTTTAGCGGAGGTATCATTGTACTGGACCCCCAGAACACATGCAAAACTTAGAATTGTTTCGCATAACGACACCTTAAAGACGTGAAAACAAGCGAAGAGGCTAATAAAACAGGCAGAGATTTTACTAATTGATTTACTGGAAACATTTGTCCAGAGTTGGAATTGTACATCAAAGATGTCAGAACTCGAACGGATGTAAAACACTAAATTTTCCGCAAGAAAGTGTGTTTAGTGTCCTTCTTTAGGGGCGTTCGCAAAACTGCGAATAGCGGCTATTAGTGACTTTTACAAATCATGATGGATTAAAACAGGTAAAATGTTTACTAAGCTTAATAGAATATGCTTTGCAACGTGTTTCGGCAGGAGTGAGTGTGTTCGTCAGGCAACACGGCGTATCCAAAAATACTAAACACTGTAACTGAACCCTCTCACACCATCTATCCAATAGGCAGACTTACGGCAGACCTCTTCCAAAGCCATTCCTCCCCGGAGAGAGATCCAGTGTTTCCTCTCTCAATTTCCAGTATCCTACATTTTCTGAAAGTAAATCCAGTAGCGGGGGACCGCGGTAGCACGGTGGTTAAGGTGCTGTGCTACAAATCGGAAGGACGCTGGTTCGATCCCAGCTGGTGTCATTGGAATTTTTCATTGACATAAAATCCTTCCGATCGCACTATGGCCCTGGGGTCGACTCAGCCTCTAACAGAAATGAGTGCCATGAGCATTTCCTGGGGGTAAAGGCGGCCGGTGCTTAAGGTTGACAACCTACCACCGTCCTGTGCCTTTGTCACGAAATCTGGGAACCTTAACTTCCTGGAACCCTATGGGTCTGTCCAGGCCTGTAATGGGACTGAGTTACCTTTTTACATCCAGTAGCTGCTTACGTCTTCTTTCTCACCTTCCCGTTACTTCTATGCTTCCCCATGTCTTTCCTCCAGTAACGTGTTTTGGAAGGTGGTTACTAAGCAAGATGTGACCCATCCACCTACCCTTCCTTCGTTTATAATATATCCCTAATACTTCTTCATTTCTCACACCATCGTTCCAACTGATCTTCTCCGTCCTTATGTAGTACCCCATTTGAAAGCTACGTAAGAGTCTTAATATCATACCTTCAATGCAAAACGAGATATCATTTACATTTAAACACCTTATGGCACATTTATCGTTCTTGGTATGATTTTTGGTGTTCTGCTGTACCTGATTATGGCCTACTCGGGCCGAAACACGTAGTGACCAAACTCACACACACATAACACACATTCTTAATAGAATGAACTAGAACGAAGAACAGAAAATTGTCTCCAAAATTAAACATATAATAATAATAATAATAATATTAATAATAACCATAAAATTAATTCTATTAAAATATGAATATAAAATTACCCTTAGGCAAAACGCCAATTGAGCTATTAATGCCGGCACTGAATCTCTCTATTAGCCTAACATTTCTGCAAACGCGGTTGTTTTCATCTATCAACCAGCGCTTCTGTGCCTAATCGCCCAACCGATGACATTACTGTGATGAAAGGACGCCGAGCGGCTCTTCCTTTTTGCACACACCTGGGCAGGTGTTGAGATGTATAGTGTGATCAGAAAATCCGTGCACGATTGTAACAAAGAGTAAAATGAAGTGAAGATCTGTTAAGTGACTGTAAAGAAGTCTAATGCACCTGTGTACTGTACAGCTGCGAGCATACGTACTGTTTAGGTGCGAGATGGGCAGCGCATGTAGCATACCTCTGAGGGGGATGAGAAACTCGTAAATAAATTTAGGTCGGAGGAACTGAAGGCAAGAGGCTATTTTGAAGACCCGGACTAAATTAGCCAACAATAAATAACAGGGGTTACTTAACCTTTTGACGCCTAATGTCAACTACAGTGGTCGTACCGCACCGGTAACCTCTAAAGTTGCATTTCATATATTTATTCAACAAATATAGGTACTGAATATTTTAAACATGGTATATACTCTCTGTTTCTTTCTCTTCAAAATGCAGTTTGTTTCATAATTCTAACGTATTTGGTTCCAGTATTATTCACATTTTATATACAGAGTGTGCGAAAAATTAAAAAAATAATTTCCTCACCAAAAGGTTAAGGAAGTTTTGTGTCAGAATGACAGAGAATTTCCGGAATGAGGGTAGCCAGTCTACGAGTTGAGACTTGAGCCCAAGGCGTCTGGCACATGAAGCAGGAGGGCAATCCACTCGACGGTTACATTTGAAACATAGCAGTTGATGCGGTAACGGTGAAAAGTGTCTTAACATGAAATACTACAATATAAATATATATAGCAGGACTAGGAACAGTAAGTGGATTCAGGTTAGACAAAATGAGAGGAATTCCTTGAGCAGCTGTGTCAGTAGTAACTTCCTAAGAGGAAATATACTAGATTTTAAGCTTTCGCCTTGTTATATATGTAATATGTTTTATTTTGGTTAATTCCCCGGCGTCTGAGTTCTAATAGCCGACGTTTCGGAACACTATCAGTTCCATCTTCATAGGCAGGTGGATGACGGCGTCTGAGTTCTAATAGCCGACGTTTCGGAACACTCTATCAGTTCCAGCTTCATAGGCAGGTGGATGAAGGCGTCTGAGTTCTAATAGCCGACGTTTCGGAACACTGTATCAGTTCCATCTTCATAGGCAGGTGGATGAAGTATCACCTGCCTATGAAGATGGAACTGATACAGTGTTCCGAAACGTCGGCTATTAGAACTCAGACGCCTTCATCCACCTGCCTATGAAGCTGGAACTCATAGAGTGTTCCGAAACGTCGGCTATTAGAACTCAGACGCCGGGGAATTACCCAAAGGAAAACATATTACAGAAATATACAAGTTGGTGAATGGAAAAATAAATGAGCGAGAGAGAGAAGGTGGACAACAATTTGAAATTAAATTTTGTTCAAATATAATTCTGGTGTGTATAAAGTTACGCTAACATCCTTCTCAGATAAGATGCAACCCCAGCTTCAAAATTCAAACTGTAAAAATTCCAGCATTTAAGACAGATCGAAGCTACAGAGAGGGATGCCCTGAGGAGCTCCTATAGAATATCAAGAAAAGAAAGAATTAGAAATGTAACTATAAGACAACAAATTGGATTAGAGGAAACAATTACAAAAGAAATTGAACAGAACCATCGTACATGGTACGGCAATGTTCAAAGAATGGCAGAAGGAAGATTATACAAAATAACATTGAAGTGGATGCGGAAACAAAAGAGAGCACGAGGGAGACCTAAAAAAAAAGTGGATGGAAGGTACAAGGAAGGCCATGAACGAAAGAAACATAAATGAAGGCCAGTGGTAAGATAGGAAGCAGTGGAGTCTAGGTGTTGGACAACGTAGAACAACGTTTTGAAACCGATATATATATATATATATATATATATATATATATACATACATACATATATATATATATATGCGTATATACATACATACAAATTCCAACATTTAAAATCAAAGAACGAAATAAACGTTGCATTTATTAACATGTTAATATATACGTCTCAAAATACTTCGTAATTTTTATGTACATTTTATTCGGTGCAGATGTTATAAAATTCTGATGGGTACAGACAGACCTACGCGAAGAAAAGTTCTATAATTGTCTTCGTATTGGATTCAGATATTGTGGGACCTAATGCTGTGTAATGGCGTGACTGTTTTACAAAGTTTCGAAACGACCTTATTACCTTAATCCTCAGGGTTCAAGCGGTTCACCAATAAAGTATCACATCTCAGAAGAACCGAAACTCTGCAACACCGCTGACAGAGTCATTTAATCAGCACACCAACTAATACACACACACACACACACACACACACACACACACATATATATATATATATATATATATATATATATATATGTATATAATTGTTTTACATTAAAACATTGAAAATCGCTCCAACATGTTTCGATCCTAAGATCATCTTCAGGGAGCTACACTGTTCCCTGCAAAAGTAACATTTTTAAAAATAAACTCACTGATTGATTTTTCTCATATTAATTTAATGTTGCGGCAGCATGTCATATTGTGTAAGTCGTACGCCACTTAGAGGGCGCCCGGCTATTTGTATTTTAAAAATTTGACTTTAGCAAGTAACAGTGTAGCTCCCTAAAGATGATCTTAGGATCGAAACATGTTGGAGCGATTTTAATTGTTTTAATGTAAAAAAAAATTATGTATGTGCATTAGTTGGTGTGCTGATTAACCCTTAGACGCCTAACGTCAACTATAGTTGACGTACCGCACCGCTAACCTCTAAAGTTGCATTTTATATATTTATTCAATAAATATAGGTACTGAATATTTTAAACATGGTATATACTCCCCGTTTTTTTCTCTTCAAAATGCAGTTTGTTTCATAATTCTAACATATTTGGTTCCTGTATTATTCACATTTTATATACAGGGTGTGGTAAAATTTAAAAAATAATTCATGCGTCAAAAGGTTAAATGACTGTACGAAATACACGGTGTAACGATGAAGACCGCTGAGAGAAGTTTAAGGCCAACTTCGCACAGTTCTCACTGTGTTCTCGATTTAACCAACTGCAGCATGATATCAGAGCTAAGTAAACAAATTCAGCTACCATTTCACATGGAACACAGTCCGAGTACGTTACAAAGAAGGAATAGTCGAGTCAGTACAGCGAAATTATCGATATCGAAAGTAAAAATCACAAGAAACACACAAATTAAATGTGATGGTAAAAGTCAGAAGGTGTTAATGTTACTGTAGATGGTTCATATGCGAGACGACAAATTCTGACCACAATGATGATTAAATTAAATTAAATCATCATTATTCTGTGCCGAATTTACCAGTCGACTTGGTATAACATGCCAGAAAACGTTTTGAGGCTTCGGGCATTTTATATATCAAGCACTGCTTTAAATGGCTAAAGAGATAAAAGGAGTTATCCAAAAACCATATAATACAACTTTGTGAAGTATTCATACAGCTACATTATTTGACACTACGGGGTCTTTGCCAGGCAGACTTTTATAACACATTAAAAGAATTCTTATAACAAAACCAACCAGATGTACTAATAAAACTCTACATGTTTCGGACAGTTCCTCTGTCCATCATCAGGAGTTTTTCACTCTACACACAGCAACGGTATATGTCATACAGTTTACACAGTTACAGCTTGCGAGCAGGATCAGGACGGAAATGCAGTTTTCCATCCTGATCCTGCTAGCAAGCTGTCAGCAAACCTGTATGACATAAACAATTGCTGTGTGTACAGTGAAAAACTCCTGATGATTGACAGAGGAACTGTCCGAAACATGTAGAGTTTTGTGCCAAAAATAAAATTTAGAAATTAGTGCGTCATTTTTGGTTTTATTATAAGAATTTATCACGATGCACAGTCACCGGCACGTCAAAATATTAAAAGATGTATACACGGTGAATTGTGAGAGTGAGATATCACTTCTTACTAATATATTTACAATCCACTCTTTCTTTATAATACGTAAGTAGTGAGATATTACTTCCACAATGCAAAGTTTATACTTACTTACTCACTCCATGCAGCACAGTCCTTCTTAAGAAGCTAATCTCTTTTCAGCTAGTCAAGAAATTCCCCGCATTTTATGGAACCTGAAGGTACATTACCACATTCACAAGTGGCAGCCACCTGACCCTCTCCTCAGCCAGCTCGATCCAGTCCATGCCCCACATCCCACTTCTTGAAGATCCGTCTTAATATTATCCTTCAATCTATGCCTGGGTCTCCCAAGTGGTCTACACTTTTTGAATATGTTTTAGAAATCAACCTGATGATGATCTTGGAGGGTCAAAACAATATAATTGTTTGAATATCTTATAGAGCTCTGTTCGATGGTTTTTTGATTAGTTCTTTATTCTATAAGTTAACACAGCAGGATGCATAATTTTGGAAAAGGAATCATCATCATCATCATCATCATAAATCTGTCATGGAGTTGGGCCACTTGTTGACCCGTTCCGATCTCACGCATCCAGTTGTCTCTTCAAAGGTCTACCATGATTCCTTTTGCCAGTTGGGGAGTAGTATTTCATTACCCTGGGTAATCTATTTCGAGGCATTCTATTTACATGTTTTTATCCAGCTTCTCTTGTATTCCAGTAATTTGTCCAAAATTTGTGTTATTTTTAGATCCTTTGCAATTTGTGCATTTGTTTTGTAATCTGTCCGAGTGTAAGTAAGGAATGTGTACTGCAATTACCTTCAAATATAAGACGAAATCACACTTAAGCAGTAAAATTATTCACATTTATTTCACCAACACATGCACCTGTGATTCACACAATATTAATGTTAATAAATTAATTGTTAAAATAGATAAAACACTAAAATTATTGGCATTTCAACATGTTTCGGTTTTTCATAAACCATCCTCAGGGAACTATTCGTGCCTATTAATGTTACTTATTGTCCATAATTATTTTCGAATTATGCTGGACACGAATAGCTCCCTGAGGATGGTTTTATGAAAAAACCGAAACATGTTGGAGTGCCAATAATTTTAGTATTTTTATCCATTTTAACAATTAATGTCTTAACACTAATATTGTGTGAATCGCAGGTGCATGTGTTGGTGAAATAAATGTGAATTAAGCAATATGCACGGTGCAACGGTAAAAAAAAGGGGGGAAATAATTATTTTACCCCAAATTCAACGCTAAATAAACCGAAAACCTTTTACTTGTGGTCAAGAGTCTCAAGTCCTTCACGATGTAGGCGAAAAGATTTATTTCCTAACCTTCGTCTTGTGAAATAACAATATCTTTCACACGTTTCTACAGACACGTCAATCCTTGTCTGACCCAACAGAAGCTAACCGAACCCTTCCCTTGGTAAAACGCCAATTGCCTGCCGTTAAAGTAGCAGATACGTTTCCTTGGGACGCCCCCTTCATATCAACTTCAATACACAATTTTTTTTTTTTCCATTATAATGTGAAAGTGTTGGGTTTCGTGTATTCTTTACAAGATCCCTCACATCCTAACACTTCGCATTAATGCAGAGCCATCTGTCGGCAAATATCTTTAACCTTTAGACGCCTAATGTCAGCTATAATTGACGTACCGCACCGCTAACCTACAAAGTTGCATTATATATATATATATTCAACAAATATAGGTACCGAATATTTTAAACATGGTGTATACTCTCCGTATTTTTCTCTTCAAAATGCAGTTTGTTTCATAATTCTAACGTATTTGGTTCCTGTATTATTCACATTTTAT
>Ga0131853_10027140_pt1 | contig 10290 bp, 5 predicted proteins | sample TergutLab28metaG_FD_92764 | JGI IMG/M metagenome (GOLD analysis project Ga0131853, IMG submission 92764) | Labiotermes labralis P1 segment gut microbial communities from Petit-Saut dam, French Guiana - Lab288 P1 (version 2) (version 2) | ecosystem: Host-associated > Arthropoda: Insects >... | reverse complement strand
TCTGTCTGTCTGTCTGTCTGTCTATATGTCTGTCTACTATCTGTCTGTCTGTCTGTCTATCTGCCTGTCTGTCCCTCTCTCTCTCTCTGTCTGCTTTTTTAATAGTTTTAATTTCATCACATAGGGATTCTAATCGTGACTGAAATTTCTTCGTTAGAATAGAAATAAAGAAAGAAGAAACTTGGAAGAAATGAACTGCAAGGAGATTTTAAGTGAAATAAGTACTTTTGCGAGTGTATTCCTGCAAAGAACCAACTTTTTTTCTTCTTGTTGCCAAGGAAGGAAGCACAGACATCCGCGGTCCATTGTTGGTATTTTGTGGCCCTCTCTTTTCCTTCATTCTATGTTGTCTGGTTCTTATCTCAGCTAGTGCTGTACTGTACACTTAATTGTCCGGTCTACTGAACGTGGAACCTTGCTGTTCAAACGGATTGTATTTTGTAATATAAAAGTGGTTAAAATATTCACTGACTTGTTGGTAAGCTAGTGGCTTCTAATACTCGTTGTTCATTTGTTCCTCCTATCACGAGAATATTACTGACGCCAAAGCAAAAACCTCTGTGTCGTTTTCGCGGTCAGCTTTTCCGTCTATGTTTCATCTTCTAAACTACTTGTCTAATTGTAATAAAAACTGCTATTTGGAGTCCACAGAAAAATTGTGGAGAGAAGTTAATTTGGCTAACCTCTGCCAAATGTCTCTAATACTCGGAAAGTGACACGCGGAAAATAGCAAAATGCATGTGGACAACCAAGCGTACTCTAATAAAGTGGACAAATATGTGAAGGAACAAACAGATACAGCAGAGAGATAGAATAGACGTCGCCTTCGGTATCGCAAGTTTCGACAAGAAAATATGATGGTCAAAATTGTGACGTTTATTGGTGCACCAACTGGCCAGTTCAGTTAATTAACAGCACATCAAAGAGATGTTGATGCGTGTTTGTTGGTTCGCAACTTAACAGAACGCCGTAGTTACCGAAGACCGTATTTCATAGCTTCGACTTGAGTGAAATGGATATTTGGGTCGACAGCGGTCAAATTCATTGTGGCGTAACTGAAGGTGTATCTCAGCGTCTGTTTGTGGGTACTGTTGAAAATTTAAAAAAATTCTTAGCAGATCTAAATGGCCTGGTTCCAGTGTCCCACAACAATACCTCTACATGTGATGGTATAGACTGTAGTGATCTAGGGTGATTAATTTCTGACTAGGTACTGTGAACTTAGCCTTACGCGCGGCTGTTCTGTTCAGTCGAGCAGAATATCTGTGGACATGTTGAGCGAGCATGGGGAATGGGCGTCTGTTTAGTAATACCTCGTGGGTCTCTGGTGCAAAGTGACAGCAGATTCAACTCCTAGCTGCTAAGCTACAAATTAATCCAGGCGCCCTGTTATTTTGACAAACACCACCGGCCAAGAAATCATAAGCTGTTTTTCAATTAATATGTTGGACAAAACTTTTCTCTGTAAATTCCTCCAAATGTAGCTTAAAATTGCAGAATGGGGAATGTATGTTAGTTTTTTTTTTGTTTGAAGGCATTTACCAGAAAATATACGCGTGGGCCCTAACAGCAAAACACAACCTGCTTTAGAACACAACTTTTGGAGTTCAGCAATTACTTCGGTCTGGCTTTGGCGTTCGAAGAATTCAAGAACAAATCCTGTGAGGATTAGAGTGCATCCTGTTATATATCTAAACGCGTAGCTCCTTCCCCATTACCGTGTTTTGTTGCGTGCACCTTCCGTTTCTTTACATTCTTGTATTTCTCTTCAAATATTCTTTGTGATTTTCATCTCATTATCGTGATTCGTTCAGAGAAAAACGAATGTAAAATGATATCAGAAAATTCTTTACATCTCTTTTCAGTATACAAGAGAACAACAAAAGAAAGTATCTTCCTATAAGAGCAACTCGAACACCTAAGATCTCCGTGTTTGTATGGAAAGAAAGAAAGGAGGAAAGAAGGAGAGAAAGAAAGAAAGAAACAAACAAACAAACAACTGCAGTGGGTGAATATTGTAACATTTTAACACATTTTCCATGTACCTACACTTGTTTATACAAGGCGCGGTATTGCTTGCGTAGGCAAGCCTTTTTACAGAAACGGTTTAAATGAGATGGAAAAGGCTTTTAAGTGCTAGAGGAAGTGGTTTCCCTTATATATTGTTATTTTGCTTATTAAATAATCGAATTGCCAAATGTTGTTTTAAATGCAATTTATTTGACTGGTGACTAACTTGTTTGTTATTGTTATTTTATTAACACAAGTTTTATTTCGAGTTAGCATTACCAGTCGTTATAGTGATTAGGCTGTGGGCCGGGCAATCGAGAAGTCTTGGTTCGATTCTAGAGAGGGTCAAGAGAGTCACGTCTTAAAAGCATTCAAACCGGCTGTAATGTCCACCTATCCTCACACTCAGTGCGAATCGGGGAATATTTTTCCGCAGATAAAACGTGCGCGGCCTAAATCCAACTGCCTGCCTCATTTAGCACCGATATTAAGGAGGAGCAGACAGCTCCACCAATCTTCATGTTTTACACACTGACAAATTTATTGTTTGCATTATTATTATTATTATTATTATTATTATTCGGGTAAGAAATGTGTTGGATATTGAACATGATACCGATGTTGATTGAATACCTATTTTTATTATTGCATATTGAAGTGAAATCTGTTTATGTTTGAATTGCAAGGGAACCGAATAAAATTTTCCTTCTGGCTCACTTAGGGCCTAGCTAGACCTGGATAAAAGAAAATTTACAGCAGGTTTACATGGAATCATGGTCATGTTACGTGTTTAGTCTAGTCATTAAATGGGATATCCTTACTAAAATTGCTTAATTAACGTAAGTTATGTTGTATATAATTTGAATGGAAGCATCACGATGTGCTTATGAACGTAATATAATACTGAAAAGTGTACGTCAGTACAACTACTTTATTATTCAAGGTAATTATACAGGCTACACGTTTCGACTATAGATTAGTAATCTTAAGGTTTATTTTTGTCATTTGAGTCACAAGATGCTATGCACACTTTGGGATCCCATCGTGTTTACATCCATGGAATACATAAAATTAATCATTTGTCTCAAAGAGTGTGCCGTGCCGTGCACACTCTTTGAGACAAATGATTAATTTTATGTATTCCATGGATGTAAACACGATGGGATCCCAAAGTGTGCATAGCATCTTGTGACTCAAATGACAAAAATGAACTTGAAGATGACTAATCTATAGTCGAAACATTTAGCCTGTATAATTACCTTGAATAATAAAGTAGTTGTACTGACGTACACTTTTCAGTATTATATTATGTTGCATATAATATAGTTCATTTATTACCGGCCTTTTTTAATAAACCCCAGGAATCACAGTCATGGAAAAATGTTACACAGGAGCAGTAAATGTTCCCGTACATTATTATCGGTCAAGCTCTGACTACTCTTGTTTTCTTGTTTGTTAGTAGTTCATAATGCGCGTTAATATCCACTTCGTACCCTCGGGCCCGCAGGGCGTGTTACATCACGTAGTATCATGTTTAATCGAAGTGTCTGTTTAGGTATGGAGTACTGTACATTAATGCGCTTACGACAGAAAGTAAAGAGAACACAGACAATTTATGTATAACACAGAATTGAGGCGCGTTCGTGCAATCATTGTCGCAATGGAAAAGAAATAATTATTACATATTCTGTGCATGTGTGTTTGTGTTTGGAGCCTTTGGTATCCAGCAAACAATGCGCGTGCGCCGTATTATATTGCAATCTGCGTCCTTTCCGGCTCAACAAAACTGTTCCACATTATCTCATAAACGGCACAATTTTCGAGAAAAAAAAAGTTACTGAACATAAAATGTGTTTTGATTTTCTCTACTAAGTTTGTGTGAAACATTTCTCATTCTAAGAAGAGCTGAGTGAGATATGATCAAAGATGTGTGTTAGTCTTCATGTAAAGTATCGTTTATTATTGTCACATTTAAATTAAACTTGAATTTTTTGACAGATTTTCGAAAAATAATCAAATTTCAAATTTCATTTAAATCCCTTCGTTGAAAGCCGAGTTGTTCCATGCGGACGGAAAGACGGACAGACAGACATATGTGCATGACGCAGCTAGTAGTTGCTTTTCGCAATATTGCAATCGCGCCTAAAAATAAGTTTTCATGGTGTTTTCAAGACTTTCTTTTTTGGTCAGGCATTGAGTCCTCACACCAAGCATACTGACTACATTAACTTTAAACTGCCACATTTGTCTTCCTGTGCAAATCGCTTGCCTGATTTTTTCGACAGCAACAGAACTTATCATTCACTACGCAAATGCACCTGCAATTCAAGCAGCACTCCCAGTAGGCAACAGCCTGTAGGACTCATAACAATATTATGAAAAAGTAAAAAATCCCCTTATGTGCTACATTTACCGCCCATCTTCTCTTGGGTCTCAAAGCGATGATTAATATTATTTTCCTACCAAATGTATGTTGTTGTTTTATGCGGGTGCCCTCTGTCCATATCTTCTTGGAGCGGCCATAAAGTTTCTTGCCGTAAGACAGAGTAATGTCACACTCCAGCGGCTCCTGTGCTCTTGCACACATCACCTCTAAAGAAAAACTGTGTTATATGCCTTTCGCAGGGCTCTTCAGTATATACTTTTCCGCTGATCGTAGGTTATACATCCTAAAAATATAGCAAATCGAAATGTCTGGAAATGAAAGAAACAAATATATTTTCGAAGAAATTAAGATCTGAATAAATTCTAAGAATGCTTTTTACTTATGTGTTTCAGAACTTTTTTATCTTTCCGTCTGTTACCTGAAAAGTAAGAGGATAATAGTAAAATGAATTGTAATCAAATAGGACGTAAATACTGGGACAGAATTCAACTGGCTCAATATGAATTCCATGTTGGTAATGAAGGAGAGAATTTATTGACTACGTGGGAGATGACTGGTTTATCGAAAACGAGTTCTCTCCACATTTTATGACGTAGTTAGTTGCCTGGTTATTTAGTTTATACATACAGTCAGAGGCAGTAACAAACTTGGATATAAAGCCAGAAACTTCTTCCAAAACTTAAATTTAAAATTACTCATGGAACTGAGAATGAAGGTCCCTGCAATCTGCAGTCTGCCCTTACCAGTCGCCGACACCAATAATACGACAGTCCACCACCAGACCTTAAGTTGGGAATTGCACAGAAAGAGACGACACACCAAAATCTCAAACACAGGATAAAGGCGCTCGACCTTCTGTGCTGACGGTGACAATGTGCACCGGAAGTCCGATAATGAGGTGGAGGTGTTGTTTACTTGATGCAGGACCAGAAGGACGAACGTAACAAGGCGCGATGATGGTCGTTATGCTCCACTCTCCTCTTTACCCTTTCACCTGATGGGAACTCTACGCTGTAGTAGCCTCTCCAAAACAAGACAGCACATCTGCACTCCATTCCAAGTTGTGATTTTTTTTAATGACTTGCTAACCCAGCAGTGCGGAACATGAATTCCGAATTTGGAGCAGAAGCGCATTTCATGAAAATGCCCCTCATGAGTCCGGAGCAAACTGCTTTACCTCCTCCTTCTCACAGAGTTCTAAAAATAGCTAGGCCATTGTTTAGTCTTCCTATTTGGCAACGAAAAGTAAGCTTTTGTTTTCACTATGAACATCAGCCTGTCTGTTACCGTAATCAGGTTACCTGCAATCGTGCTGTTGCCAGCCATCCCGCCTTCGAAATGTAAGTTCTGCAGTTCTGTCGTTCCTACTCCAAAGCATCACAGCGCCCTGAGAACATCTGACCCTTAAGTAACAGACTAACCAGTACCTAAACTGCCAGCAGCAGAATTCTTGACATTTTCACCCCTCTGGTATGTTATGCGGCGTATGATGTTAGTTGGTCCTGGACTGCTTTATCCTTGTAGATGGGACCGAGAGGTCGTCCCGAAATGTCAGTAAACAATTACAAACTTACAACGCGCGTAACATCCCAGAAGAGTGCAAGCCTTAAACTGCGCCGCGGCGGTAGCTTGAACCCTGGAACAGAATTCTTCTCGCTAAGTGGGCAGTCCCTTTACCATAAACTCCCCCCCTCCGTTATGGGGGCTGAATTTTCGTCATCAATTTAACAAGTACCCACCACAGGTCCCTCTTTTGACCCATAACCGGTCTAAGCCCTCAGTAACAATACCCACAAAATTCGCTTTAACATTTTCCTTCCATCCAAGAGTAGTTCTTTGAGAGTTCTCCTTCCCTGACTTGACTCTTCGGATGCTACTTGGTAAAGAGTGAGAACTAACAAGATCCATGCCACTAATTCTGGACAATCTCACATTTTTCTCTTCCACTTTGGTCCAACTTTTCTCCAACTTTAACACCTGTAGGGTCCGAGAAAACAGGGAGGCCAGAGAGCTGACAAATCCTTCGAGAATACGGCCAATTGCAGACATACGTGGACTGCTGGGAATTACTTTCAAGAAAGAAACTTCTTAAGGTTGAACCCTGAAAAGCTGTTTCAAAATGTGCTTTGAAAAACGTAGAGGTTAATGATTTGTCTTGTACAATACAAAATTGCACTTGCCGCGGAATTTCTGCCCTGTCTCTTGCGCCTGGATCACTGTGTATACTTCCGACTTACGGATTTTACTAAATTTATTGCCAAAAGAGACTCGTATAGGACGGCAGATGACGAAGAGTGTGTATGTATGTCATTAATATTTATGGCCGTTAGTATTCAATACTATGTTGAGGCATATATGGAAAAACACATGGCTATATACAATAGTTGTCTAATCCCGTAGCTTGAATATTTTGTCGATAATAATAATTACTCATCTCAGTATGTAACCAACTTGATGCACAAAATGTGTTTCACAATAAGTTAAATTTCATGCCTCTACATGTTTCGAGCATATGTGCTCATCATCATGAGGTAAACATTGCATTACACAGCCTCTGGTATCATCACACCTATAGGTGTGATGATACCAGAGGCTGTGTAGAGGCATGAAATAAAACTTAGTGTGAAACAAATTTTGTGCATCAAGTTGGTTAAATACTGAGATAAATATACTGAGATGTACGGTCAGCTAAACGTAAAAATAATAGTTACGTATTCCGTCAATTGCATGCATTGGTCTTATATCTTATATAGTCGGCAGTTTTAGGTGTAACTGTACTAAATTAACCGCCACGCTCTCTTATTCGATTCGCCTCTTTAATTTTGCATAGTTCCTTACTTTAAAACAATTTTGACCACAATGAGCTTCAGAAAGAAGGGACTGTAGGAACAAAACAAGCTTGACTTGGACCAACAAGTCACAGAAATTAAAAAGAAGGAAATTTTCCAAAATAAATGTATACGGAACGGTTTTAAACAATGTTAATAATTAGAATGTAATGTCGAAATGAAGCAGTAACGTGTATAGACTATGCAAAACATGAATTTCTTCAAAATACTCGTCTTTATGCTGGGTTTTCGTTTAACTTTCACTGTTTGTTTCTCAGAGATTCCGTTGTCTGAAATTGCACTCCTTTATACACCGCCATGCTTAACATTCAAAAGTCTGCATTATTCCCACACACGATATTCATTTCTCTCTTAAGATTCACAGTTGTTTCCGTCAACAGTATTTACCAATGCTTCCCACAAGTTTCTTGCATTAGACATTATTAATACAAGTCGACACAAAATGCACTTGTAGTCAGTTTTCACACATTATTATTATTATTATTATTATTATTACATATAATCGTTATCTGCTATATGTTTCGGTCCTTTCTAAGCCATCATCGGAGAGAAAACCAAGTACAAGGGACGTAAAACACACTAGGGTTCATCATCACTAGAAATTGTAGTTCTTGCATATATAATACATAGTAGAATGTGAAACACATCCAGTATCAATATTAAGTAAGACTTGGAGAATTAAAATTATTATCAACAAATGCGTCCAAGTGTCGTAATTCCTGTGCGCATAAAATGTTGTAATACAATGGTAAATTTGCTGTTAAACATCTATTGCATTTTTCAGTTCTGTTTATGAATGCAGCCTCGTTTATTTAGTTTATGATGGCTACTGTACCAGTGAACACATTGTAGATAATCCATTTAGTACAGTGTGTTCACATACACAGTTAGATCAAGCTGTGCGCTGTATAAGTGAACACACCACACTCAGTCTGTTAAGTACAGCGTATTCTATTACACTACTTCATATAAACTACCAATTTTAAACACATTTTGCCTAACATATTACTTGCACACTATAAACTTCTGCAATTTACCAATATGTATGTAGGTCTATTTCAAATAGGCCTTCAAATAAAGCAGCTAACAATGTGATGTATATTAAACAGTCAAGTGGAAGTGATATACTCAAAGAAGTGGTCCTATATTCTTCAGGCACCTACTATGAAGATGTGCATATTGCAAAGCACTAAACTGCACTTTCGCTTTTTTCACTGTTGTCCTCTTCTATGCAAGTAGAAGAGCTGCGATAAGCCGATCTCCCTTCTGTGGACGGTGTGTCTGAGTTATGAGTCTGAACATATCTCATACAGCTGGAGAATAAATACAACAAAACTACACTGACCCGGATTAATTGGGTCGAAAAGCCATCCTGATATGCAGAATATCCGGATAATTGTATTCTTATTTGAAAATAGGTTACATTAGCAGTTTTAAGTGAAAAAAATTCTACAAATGGCTGTCTTAGGCTACATGTTTATTTACATAAATATAAAATATTAATACATAATTCCTTATATGTATTCGACAACTGGTGGAAAAACTTTAGCCCTGAAAAGATGTATGTAATTACAGTAAGAATATGTTTACCCGAATAACCAAGCCGATTCGGATAATTCGTGATCCGGATAAACAGCGTCAGGATAAGTGGCGTTTTACTGAAATAAGAATAAGGTAAGAAGGGGAGGGAGAATATGAATATTGTGACACCTAAAAATAAATTATTCCTTCTGAATATTACTTGATGTACTTCTTTTTAATGTAATAATGCAGTCAGAATTCCCTTAATTTCAGCCACACGACAGGCGGTATTGTGATGTTCGAACACCGCATCAACACCGAGAAAAGTCGCTTGGTCGGTTTATCCACACAATATGATATTTCACTTCCTCCAATTCTTACTGCTCCTTCGCTCGGCTTACGAAAATGAAAGAAACGTATGGTGACGTTATGTTGCTCTATGGTATCGAGTTTAAAAGGAAGGCTTGAAATCATCCATAAGAACGTAACTGTTTTCTGCAGCTGCTTGTTTTCCGTGACAGATATATGACGCTTGGCACTGTTCGTTGTTACTCTAACGTCAAACAGCTTTCATGTGTTTTTGAAACACGATACGACCCACGTCGGATCACAATACACAAACAGTTCATTCCGAATTAACTGCTGCATTTAAGTGAGGTGTATTCTTGCTGCTTGGCACAAATCAAGTACAAGTACAGAATAACGGGTTTGTACCACATGAATGAGATAGCGCAGTATTTCCAGTTTCATTTGGCCGCGCAGCGTATTCCATTGCATTTGGTAGGACAAAGGAACTTAAAAACTAACGTGTACTTCCAAAACCAGAAATAATATCATTTTCGGCGCGTTCACAAAATTTCGAAAAAAAATCTATTACTGTGGTCATGTCTGTCCGTCCGTCCGCATGAAACAACTCGGCTACTACTGGACAGATTTTCATGAAATTTTTTATTTGATGAATTTTCTACAGTCTATTGACAAAATTCTTACTTACTTACTTACTTACTCCATGGTGCAGAGTCCTTCTTGAGAAGCTAACTGGTTTGCAGCTAGTCAAGAAATTCCCCGCATTTTACGGAACCCGAAAGTTCATTACCGCACTCAAAAGCGTCCGCCACCTGTCTCTATCCTGGGCCCGCCCAATCCAGTCCATATACCCACATCCTACCTCCTGGAGATCCATTCTAATATTGTCCACCCATCTGCGCCTAGGCCTCCCCAGTGGTCTCTTCCACTCCAGCTTCCCCAACAAGACACTATACACCCCCCTCTCCTCACCCATATGCGCCACATGTCCAGCCCATCTCATTCTTCTAGATTTTATCACCCGCACAATTTTGGGTGAGGAGTAAAAATCATTTAGCTCCTCGTTATGCAATCTCCTCCATTCCCCTTACCTCATCCCTCCTAGGTCCAAATATTCTCCTCAACACCATGTTCTCAAACACCCTCAGCTTCCTTTCCTCCCGCAATGTCAGCGACCAAGTTTCACACCCATACAAAACAACAGGAAAAATTATAGTT
>Ga0131853_10027138_pt1 | contig 10290 bp, 4 predicted proteins | sample TergutLab28metaG_FD_92764 | JGI IMG/M metagenome (GOLD analysis project Ga0131853, IMG submission 92764) | Labiotermes labralis P1 segment gut microbial communities from Petit-Saut dam, French Guiana - Lab288 P1 (version 2) (version 2) | ecosystem: Host-associated > Arthropoda: Insects >... | reverse complement strand
GAATGATGACTTGGTAAACACTACTAGGAACTGGGATTTTAATAATATTCTCTTAGCTGTAATTTTTTTTTTCCTTTTAATTTTGAACTGTCCCCCTCGCTCACACTCCCTCTTCACTTTGGGCCACTTCTGATTCTTTCGCTTCCAATATTCTGTAGGTAAAGTATGCGCTGTTAGTCTTTTTGCAGAAAATCTTCTCCTTCCAAACTGGCGCACCTGCTAAGTGAAAGCAGGAATGGATTAAAAGAAAATGCGTTCAGAAGTCGGCAAAATTTCAAGGACAGTTCTGGACTGCTTCAGTGCGTTTTCCTTATTTTGCTTTCCTCGCACGCACCGCATACATTTCAAGGAAAACTGGGGCGTGTTGTATTTTTATCTTAAAATAGTGACCATATATTAATTAAAATTAGTAGGTATAATCCCTCAGAAAATTTGTTGTATGACTTTAATTTTAGTACCTGCCGTTCAAATTCGAGCCCTGCTTTTAATTCCTCAGTAACACTTCTTGTATACGACGTTAGTCTATCTCAAATATATATATATATCTGCAACTTTGATTTGCAATATTAATGATAGGTCAAATGTTTGACAAAATTCGGGCAATTTTTTCTGGCAATGCAGTACGGTTTCTGTAGTGAAATTATATTTACAGTTTATTTACATTAAGCAAACACCAATGCCACACAAAAGGGTGTTTAGAATAACAAAGAATACATATGGAAAGATATTTCTCGTTTCAAGTAAGCTTCTGTTGAGAGAGACAGGGAGAGGTAGAGAGTAAATTACGAATATATCTGGCGAGCTGCGACTAGCAAGTCCCTGTCTACTGTACAAACAAAAATCCGTGTACTAAGAGCAAATGTTCTTTGCAAGGATGCTATCCCAAGGTTAACAGGATACTGTGACCTGTTATTAAGATATAATTTTAAAATGAGGCCTGTGTTCTCCATCGAGGTGAACACTGCACCATATTTAAGCGATAAGCATATTCAATCCCAAGCAACTGGTTATATTGAAAGGTAGGTTCCTCCCATATTTACTAGGTAATGGAATTACAAGGATGACATAACAAAGACAATACAATATATATTTTTTCCTCTTTCCTCTCTTCCTCGCGCTCAGTATTTTTCCTTTCCTCGTCATCTTCAATTTCTGTGCTGTTTCTTGTCACCTCTCTGTTACTCTATTCTTGATTTCCTTGTTCTCCTCTTCTTACGAAGTATTGTACTGTGACCCAAGTAGCTGCAAAGCAACTAATGTATAGACCAGACCCGCTTAACATGTGGGTCGCGGGCAACATGCTGCCCGCAACAAACTGTTTTGTTGCCAGCGGATACATCTGAAGTGAGACTACGACTTTTAACATTTCCATGGCTAAGCCGAAATATAACGACGAAGTAATTTCACCCGTTTTCTCGCGAACTGTAAAGGGACATTACAATATATCTAAAATTCTACGTACATTTATTTATTATTCATTTTTGTATATTGAATTTCACGTTGCGCGCATGCAGGCAAAATTTCCCCGAATTTGCCCTGACCACACAACAGGTTGAGTGGGACTGGATTAAAAGAAGCGGTGGGCTCGTAATTTGAAAGGTATGAAGTTACGCGTGCAGGAGGTCTATTCTTGGTGGTAATGAAGCGTTTTATATTCCTTTAGTTTTACTTCAGTTAATTCATTTCACTCACCTTCATTCCTAATAATAGATTTTATTCTCCATGGTAGTAACTTCTGACATCTCAACTAGTAGCCTATTTTAGGTGCGCGTTTACTTATAACATTATTTCGCCTGTAAAAATATCCCCTCAGTATTCGAACCAATGTACATTAAACAACAGTTTACATTGAAACATTATTTTTAAAAAATTCTGAAACATTACAAGCGATTCCGCCGCGATATTTATGAGACCTGCGATTTTCTTTCATATTTCGCGGCATAGAGTGGTAGTTCAATACCGACGTTTCGGAACGACTTATCGGTTCCATCTTCAAGGGTCAAGAATTCTAAGAAAAATTCTAGACTTCTTAGCCCTTAAAGAACGGACCGATAGTTCGTCCCAAAACGTCGGTACAGGATTAACATTATACACTGCGTGATATGTCCGCGGAACGCAGGTCTCCTCTTAGACGGCTACTTAATAAATGTGTAATTCGAAGTTATCATGGTGGGGAGCCTAGCGGTATGTGACACCGCATTGCTGATTGGTGGCAAAGTGTGGACGAAAAGTGTTGCCTATATCTTTATGGCAGGAAATATGTTCATAGTAGAAAATGGGTCTTCTGTCTTTAAGAGAGGGACAGCAGGTCTTTTAGAAACATTGATACCTACCAAACAACACGGCGTCGCATTCCAAATTACGGTAAAATACAAATACATAAACAATCATGTCACTGATATGCATTACAGATGTCGGTATATTTATGTCATGAGTGTAACATAAAGTGAATATGGCAATGAAGTTCCGAATAGCAAATTAAAATTTATGAGCAAGCTTTGCCACATACGTCACTCTTCCTCTTCCTAATACGAATATTTAAGGAGCGATGATGAAATGAGTCTTTAATTTTGTTCGAATTTCTAACTGGTCTTACTGAATATCACGTGAAATACTTCGGAGCAGGGGTGGTAGGGGTGATGAAGGGAAATGGGAAAGAATTTTAAACTGAAAATTTGAATTTCTTCTGGTCGTCATTTTATGTCACCCATCTGTGCCCAGCTGCGAATCATTTTCTCTCTTCCCACGAATCTAATTTCAGACGAAACGGCGTGCCGTTCCCCATCACTTAGACTCACACCTCCACATTTCAGGGCGAACATCTTACGGACCAGGTACATGGCGATTGGCACTATCTCTAAATGACCGCGTCATGACAAACAATAATATTCTCCAGTTACTAAGTACGCTTGTGTACCTTCTGCTTAATTGTGTAAGACTGATGGGGAAACTCTGTTCTTTATTTCGGTTTTTAACTTGGATTTTCGGACTTTATTCCTAAATTCCTCCCATTTCTTTCTGGCTCTTGTCCCCCCCCCCAAAAAAAACGTTGTTTTCCATGACATACTTTCTCAGGGAAACTTTCGCTTTCCGACCTATTAGTTTTCTCTCTGAAAATCCACTTGTCATCCCCAACTGATATTCCTCACTAAATATTATTTGGTTAACCGAATCAAAGTCATGTGGCCAGTGTGGCCAGAATAGAAATATTTGCAGAGTTTTGATGGAGAAACATGAAGCAGACCATTCTGAAGATCTAAGTGTAGATGGTAGAATGTTAAAGTGGGTCCTATGAAATGGATGATAGAAATACACTGCATTACTCTGGTTTAGGATGAAGACAAGGGGCGGGCTGATATCAGCACGTTTACTAACCATCAGTTTAGTTTAAAGTGGGGACGTCATCACTACTTCTGGGTGTGTTAGCGTTTCAAGAACGGCACTGCTTCATAGAGTTACTTGTTTACGACGTCACTTACAGACAGTTATTTGGTCAGTCAGTCAGTCAGTCAGTCATGCCCATCCGTTTCTCATTCCTTCCTCCCATCCTTCCTTTTTTCTTCATTTCCTCTTTCCTTCCCTTCTTCTCTCCTTCCTTCCTAATTGAACTTGACTGATATACTTCGCGGCGTTCTTTCCTTCCTCCCTTAATATTTAAAATCTAGACCGCCGTCTTCACCGACCTGCGTGTACCTACTAAGTTTGGCAGTTAAGTAACTTTTACTGGTTTAATATTGGTGAATTCTCAATACAGTGGCAACATATTTTGATTGAAGTTTCTCGTAGATCCCTCACAATCTAAAGAAAGGTTTTGGGCTAAATAAACATCCGCCATTATGTAACACCATTCTTAATTCAACACCCGACCATCATCAGATACATGTCAGAAAGTGCCGTAAACTAAACGAAGGGACCTACATGTCTGTCTACCATCAACGGCTCGCGTGGTCTCAAGGCATGTTTATTTCCCACTATGTAGCACAATATCAAATTCTGGCTCCTTATATCAACACTTTTTATCGTCCGTTCACCCCAAGCCTTGTTCTCACCCCTTTGGGGATGAGAAGGATTTAATCCACTGGAATCAGTGGTGGCAGTAGCGGCAGTAACCCCTGGTGTGTTTGTTTTCCGTGATATTAGCCATCCTCACCCCTCGCCCTTTGAAGTAATCGGGCTTTTTTTTAAAGCTTAAAGCGCGGTTCACATTGCAGTAGAGAGCCCCCTTTTTTTTATCTTGCGTTGCATCAAATCGCCTTGTAGTTACTGAGTCAGCATATTCAATTTAGAAATGTCCGAATAAGAAGGTGAAAGTAAGTACGTGTCGATACGCTGAACACAGGTTGGATCTCGTAACAAAAATAGTGCCTGAAGAATAAAAATCAACTAGATGCCACTTATTATTTTATTGTACTTCTTATAGGCTCAGCATGTTTCAGGATAAAGCTTTAGCCTGCAGCCCGGACACTACTCCAGCCTAACCGCACCTAACCTTCAACCTACAGCAAACCAAGAATGAAACGACCAATGTGGTAATCAACATTTTAGTAGCGAGCTCCTGATGATGGGCATAGTAGTGCCTGAAACATGTTGAGCCTATAAGAAGTACAATAAAATAATAAGTGGAATCTAGTTGGTTTTTATTCTTCACTTATCACAATGATGCGCGGTCCAACAAACATAAAAAATGGTGCCTTTAACTACACCTCTGAGATTATGTTTTGAAATAATAAAACCTCAAATTAGCATGGATTTAGGTTTAAATTTATAAGCAGAATATCTGGACCATATTAGTGTTATCATTTTATCGTGTGTTTTTTATGAGGTCTTACTTGTCCACAAAATATATGAAGTTCAAAATATGTAAAAATCTAACGTTTATTAATGCATCGTCAACCAATAAACAACTAGGGCAATACAGCCATGTAATTTTGAAAGGGAACTTCTACAAATGGACAACAAATCTAACGCATTTCTATGGAATCTTAGGTAAAAAAAAATCTTTACGAAAAACTTGCCAATTGTCCGTAACGCGAGACGATCGAATTCCCTTTACAGCATCTGATGCCATTTGTTTAAGGCCACTTCCGGTATTGGTTTCTCTTCTGTGGCTCTGTCTTCGAAATGTTTTTTTTTTTTTCGTTCAAGTTTCCACCAGAACATTTCACACATTTGTCTTATGTCCCGTGCGTGCTACGTTTCCCGCCTGTCTCAACCGTCCTTATTTCCTTCGCCTTAATGACATTTATATTCTGGTATAAATGACGAAGTTCCTTAACACGTAATTCCTTCAGCCTTATGTTACTTCCTCAGTCTTAGGTCCAAATATTTTCCTGATAATTTTTTTTTTAAATTCTCAATTTACTTTTTTCTCTCAATGTGAGACACAAATTTGCATATTTATTCAAAACTATATGCAAAATTATTCCTTTAATTATCAACCAATAAATTCACTTACATAAAATCTCACATTAAAACACTTAAAATCTCTCCGACATGTTTCGATCCTAAGATCATCATCAGTTGTTCCTTGCTAAAGTCATTTTAAAAACACACATCCCCAACAACGTACTCTTACACAACACGATATGCTGCCACAACACCCTGTCAATATAATGGAATTATTTTTTGGTATTTTTAAAATGACTTTAGCAAGGAACAACTTAGCGCCCTGAGGATGATATTAGGATCGAAACATGTCGGAACGATTTTAAGTGTTTTAATGTGATATTTTATGTAAGTGCATTTTTTGGTTGATAATTAAAGTGATTCTACGAAATGCACGGTGCAACAATGAGGATAATGAAAAATTATGATTTGTGTGTACTATATTAATCTTGATAGCGGGACAGGAAACGAAAGATTCTGGACCGAGGGGCAACAAACATTCCCGAATTTCATTTAGCTCTTAATTTTTTTTCTGAAAGCAGTAGAATGATACTGTGATAACAGTGAAACACCTTACAGGTCTACAGCAAGTGATTTTTATAAGTATAATAACTTTTCTTTTACTGACACACTAGGATAACTAGAAGATAGCATAAAGTAACGCACTTGCAAAAGAAAATCTTCTCTGGAAGTTATGTGCCAAACTTTCATTTTAATTCAATTTTGCAGTACTCCTTGATGAATATTTGAGTAATGTTTTACGAATTCGGTTAAAACCGGGGATAAAATGGGGGATATGTAACTCTGTTGTTAAATAACACAAAATGACAATGATAATTGAATGGTGTAGAAATTTCACACTTTCTTCCCCCAAGAACACTAACTTTAGCATAACTAAAATACACTTCCTTAGACGTAAGAAATTTTAAATTTTGTATTTATTATTCACAAGATTTCTACTGGAGGAAAATTTTTCTGTTTACATTTTTCGTTCCTGTGTGTCCTTCAGCAAAATTAGTTTCACAAATGTGTATTAAATATCGTGATAAGTTAAAAGATAAAATATCAGATTAATTACGTTTAAGTAATTTACTGACAAATGGCTAAAAATGTTTTCTGTTTTCAAGTAAGATGTAACATCATAATACAAGAAATATTTAAGCTTAAATCAATACTGATATATTTTCAAAAGTGAACTTGTTTTTAATAACTTACGATTATGCTAACTTAGTAGTGCGGAAGTTCTTATAATGGCAAATAAGATTAATCTCAAGATACACTTGGGGTATTTTTAAGCTTTCCTGTGGGGGTAAAACTGTACATTTCAGGCAGCATAGAGTAGATATAAACCACAAAATATTACAGTCAGTATCAACACTTAAACTTAAATTTCAATAGAAGAAACAACTGTAACTGATATGGCAAATGATCTTGGTCCTGTACAGATCTTCATGCACAAATCAGCGATGCAGATGCATGCTCGAGAAGCCGTCGGTGCCCATCGCAGCGAGGTGAAGCCACACCAGTGCCAGCAATGTCTCAAGTCCTTCTCGTCCAACCATCAACTGGTCCAACACATCCGTGTTCACACCGGGGAGAAGCCGTACAAATGTTCGTATTGTGACCGTCGCTTCAAGCAGCTAAGCCATGTGCAGCAACACACCCGACTCCACACCGGTGAGTACCTGAAGCATTGCAGAATTCTCGAGAACTTGGAGCAGGAAGCTTCCTTAGCCCTGAAATTAGGAATTGATGGATCGTTTCGTATGAGGAATTTCTAAGATTTCAGGAACTGGGAACAAGATACTTCGTCAAATCGGTTAGTGCAGAAATCTTTGGTAATGAGCTATTGCAGGAGGAACTGTTATAGTTCAAGGACCGCGAAGAGAAGGTTATGATGACTAGGTGCCCTTACGTGTTACTTGATGTTCTGTTTTAAACATGATCAGTTTACTATTAACACAGAAATTGTTTACGTGTTTGCGTGAGAAAATGACATTCCCTCAAGGATTAATCAAAAGATAATTTTATGGAGGAAAATTTCTTTTGGTGTTTCTAATAGCTAAGGAATTTAGAACATGAATCATTGATAAATTGCTGATTACAAGGGCTTTTCATATAACACAGGGATTTAGAGCAAAAATCTTTGATTTAATCGTTGATAAAGGAAAGCGTCTGTAGCTCAGAAATTTGTAAGAAGTTTCTTTTATAAATAGCTGAATAGACAAGGTATTAATAATAGCTCAGGGATTTACAGTAGGGATCTGTGGTATATCTCGGAGTAGTAGAGATGGCTTGCTAATAGCTTAGGTATTTACAGCAGGAATCTGTGTTATATCGCAGAGTAGTACAGTAGCTTGCTAATAGCTCAGAATCTGTATACAAGGAAAGTCAGCATCGCTCATATATGAATATGCCTAATTTGGATGATCGTCGAGTACAGAAGACTAATTGAGCTTGATTATAGGTTATATTACTAATAACATGGGGACTCTGGACAAGGAAGCTTTCTAAACGCTCAATGCAGGATCCTTCGATAACCGCTTGTGAGCTGAATGTAAGAGGCTTTCCTAATAGATGGTTCCAGAAACCTTTGTTAATACAGCTGTAAGTGAATTAATTTTTATACGATGGTAGTTCAGAGTCATGCAGGTTACTGCTGCTTGTTCACTGTCAGTAGTTCTCTTTGCAAACTTTTTTTTTCCGTAAAGAATAAATATTAACTTCTCGATGAGGACTGTAGCCCATAGAACTGTTTCGTTCGTTCTTTCGTTGGTTGGTTACTTAGAAACCCTTATCTTAATACTCCAGGAAAAAAGTAAATTTCTTAATGGCGATTAAATTTATTATAAAAAAGAATCCGTTTAATCAAATTTTGACGTTTTGCTGACCTTGCATCTCAGTATATTTATCTCTAGTAATTAATCAACCTGATTCACAAAATTTTTGTTATACAATAAGTTTTATTTCATGCCTCTACATGTTTCGAACACATGTGCTCATCATCAGGAGGTCAAAATTGCATTACGCAGCCTCTGGTATCATTACACCTATAGGTGGCCGTCCCGTGCACAGGTTGAGAGAGGACTGGTCCGGTCATCTCTCAGCCTGTGCACGAGACGGCCACCTATAGGTGTGATGATACCAGAGGCTGTATAATACAATTTTGACCTACTGATGATGAGCACATTTGCTCGAAACACGTAGAGGCATGAAATAAAACTTATTGTAAAACAAAAATTTTTTGCATCAAGTTGGTTAATTACTGAGATAAATAAACAGTTTAATCAGTTTACTTATTATCTGCGCTGCATTTTATATTTCTCTACATAAACAATTATCAGACCCGGAAATTACACTGTTTATTTACATGTCCGCCCCTTGATCGTCCTCGTTTCCTACAGTGACTGAAATCGGAATAGTAATTACGTTATTTACAGAGTTCACTTCTCCACTTTACGTTCGTGTTGATTTTCACGTAATCCACAATGGATGCTGCATCCTTACTATAACGGTATAGTGGTCGCTGGGCTATCTGTCCTTGTATGTGGCCTTCATTATTCAGAGAGGAGAACCTTCTTTCATGTGTGGAATTTTTTGTACACATAAGACTTATCATCTTCTTTTAATTTTAATTCACCAGCTATTTTAAAATTATATTCCTATGATATACTACGATTTTATACTTTAGACACGTATTTGTAAAAATGTGCTGACTACGTAACCGAAGATATCGCACCAATTATGAACACTGACCTACAAAACTTCAGTATTGGTGAATGTCATACAGCTTCAGCAGCACAGTTCAATTGCTGTCTATCAGAGTTCTTATCATCATTTTGTATCATATATCACGCAGCAATAGACCCTATTAAAAATATATTTTTACGTTTTATAAAAGTGTAGCAGAATAAAGCCAAAATTTTTCTATTGGAGGTGGTGTGGTTGGAACTTGACTGCTCGTGGTATAATTTTTGTAAGAGGACCTTTACTTTTAAACCGAATTGTTTTTCTTTCCTGTTCGGTTGACCTCACTTTGCGAAATATTCTTTTGACTGTTAAAATTAATCGTTGCTTCATTCTTTACAAACTGAAAGGGCCTGAGTGAGAGAAAGGAAGGGGGAAATACTGAAAAATTATAAGGAAAGAAATGATTCCAAGTAAAGGGGAAAGAAAAGTTTTAAAATTCGTTTTGTTTTGGATGGCTGCTTTCATTTTTATGATTCTTCTTTTTATCCTGAGTTGGGGCCTCTCCCAATAGAATAATTCCCTGTACAGTAAGCTATTCCACGTACAGCAAACTTTCATACAATTTCCTGTAAAATTCTACATTTTATTTCATAATACGCGAAATTATGGTGTATTTTCTTGAACAGTAGAAGTACTGGAATTCAAAAAATCCGAATACAGTAATTAATTGGCCTAAGCTGTACTTTGACACTGATATCACCTTTCGAATCCCACCTCAGACAGGAGTGTCTGTCTGAGTTTATTAGCTACGACTTTTGTTTTTAGAGCATTTCGGTTGCCGAATTTATCACTGTAGGGGACCAAATATGGAATTAAGTTTAAATACTCGTAATTTTCTGATAGGTTTGAGGCTGTGACAGTAGTATTGCTGAATATGTGAGGTGCTCTCAAGTGTCGTTGAGGATCTAAAGATTTTGACAGCAATGTTGCTGAAGAATTGAGGGTGTGACAGCGGTTTTACTGAAGATTTGATTATCTGACTGCGGTGTTGTTGAAGATTTGAGTTTGTGACAGAGATTTTGCTAAAGAGTGGATGTTCTGACTGCGGTGTTGCTGAAGATTTCGGGTTGTGACAGGGATTTTGCCGAAGATTTGATGTTCTGACTGCGGTGTTGCTGAAGATTTTGCCGAAGATTTGATGTTCTGACTGCGGTG
>Ga0131853_10027137_pt1 | contig 10290 bp, 3 predicted proteins | sample TergutLab28metaG_FD_92764 | JGI IMG/M metagenome (GOLD analysis project Ga0131853, IMG submission 92764) | Labiotermes labralis P1 segment gut microbial communities from Petit-Saut dam, French Guiana - Lab288 P1 (version 2) (version 2) | ecosystem: Host-associated > Arthropoda: Insects >... | reverse complement strand
CCCGTTGCGCTGACCACGTGACACCCCTGTATCCGCAAAAGTTGGCACTAACTTCGCCGACCGGCGGCGGCCGCTCTGTCGGTATAGTTCGCGTGCGGACTAAGGCCACGGAGTTTAGTTTTTAGTTTTATTGCCCAGATAGCATTGAATAAATTTACAGCGCTGCTTGCTTGTGTGAACGTAGGCGGTCGAGAAATTTCAGTATGCCATTTGTCGTGTGCGACCTTTACTGAGTTATACCATTGCTATTCTGTCTCGTCATGCAGTGATGCTAATAAAAACTATTACGTAGTAGTTGATAATTTTTTTCGCACGCAAAGAAATACAAACAACTGCGATTGGTACGTTCTGAATACGAGCGGTTTAATTTTCAGGGAAGACGATGCAAAGCATCTTGCCACATTTGTTAATCCTTGGCAAGTGTTGTGCTGTGTTACCGAGGTGATTTTATGTCTGTGGAAAATTTGCGGAAGTGACATGACTTTATCGCCATGAATTCATTTCCCGCGAAAGCGATGCATCCGTTGAGAGTAAACAGGATTTGGTCTCTATTATGATGGTCGATTCTGCGTGCTGCGATGTGACGACCCATAGGAGGAGTTGCTGGGAATGACTTGATGAGAACTTGCACGTCACTTGTTTGGTGGAAGACCACTGTGCGTGTCCGTTACAATATTGCGCTGTGACATCATGATGTTACGGCTCTGGGTGGTGGAACACAGGGTCATAGGTTGATTCATTATGTTATCATGGCAGTGACAAGCATTACCTTGAATTACCTCAGCATTTTAAGAGCAAGACGCCATATGCCATTAGATGTTTGTTGTGCAAGCTGCCATCACCCGTTTGACTGCGTTAAATCAGATTCGATACTTTCCTTCCTTTGGGGCAAAAATAAAAAGAGCATGCTAATGAGGACAAGACAGACAAAGTACGTGTAAACGTAATATTGAGGGGCGTTCACGTTAACCATGGAAAAGCAGTAAGTATTTATATTCCGAGTGTCTGTTTGTAGCCTTAGTAATCCAGCGTGCGCCGTATTATGTTGTCATTTTTGGTCTATCCGGCTGTACCATGTTTTTACACATTTTCTCATAAACGGCACAATATTCGGGACAATTGTTACTGAACATAAACAGTGAGTTTTGATTTTTTGTACAACTTTTGTCTGAAAAATTTCTCATTCTAAGAAGAACTGAGAGAGATATTATCATAAATGTGCGTAGGTCGTCATGTAAAGTACCTGTTGTTCTTGTCGTATTTTAATTAAACGATTTTTCTCGACAGATTTTCGAAAAGTGCTCAAGTATCAAATTTTTCAAGGAAATCCGTCCAGTGGGAATTGAGTTGTTCCATACGGACGGACGGACGGACAGACAGACAGACAGACAGACATGACGGAACTAATAGGCGCTTGTCGCAAATTTCCGAGTGCACCTAAAACTGTTTGCGTACTTGTGTGTGTGTACCTCCTTACCACTTTTGATCCTGCGCATCGATATGTATAAACGTTACGTCATTGGAGGCCATTGCAAACTCGTAACTTGCAGTTTTGTACGTAGTTAAAAAGCAGACGGTCGGCTCAAGAGCTTCGGGGACAGTGACGTTGGTACCACCAAGGCCTAATACCAAGGGTCCTGGAACGATATGTGGGAATATACCTTCGAAATATATGCAACTCTTGTGGCGGTAATTTTTACGTAATGTAACTGGTGTATTTTTTTCATTTGCTTACTGTAACTTACACATGATTATAAATATTGTATTTATTAAATGCTTTATACGCCTAGGTAAAGGTTTAAAGAGTGTCCGTGGCTGGTCCCTCCGTTCACTCACTAATGGCGGTATTTGAGCGAGTTTCTGAAGAAACCTGCTAAAGAACATCTCTAAGCCTACATGGAGTACAGCTGTTCAGAAGCTGACAGTGGTTGAATTGGTCAAATTGCTCAATGTTCGTGGAACACGAAGGCTGATGACCGTGTTCACAAGAGCCTATCACAGAACGCTTTCCGAAGATACTTGAATTCATTCCACTTCTCCCACATCCTTCCGCCCTCCTTATGTACTGGTAAAGGTAAAGATCTGCCCTTAACGTGCCACACAGGCTCAGAGGGGGAGAGAAGGTATAGTGCTACTCATTCTTAACCTCGGCGGTAGATGGAGATGGGTGGTCAGCGTCACGCCCCGGCTGCTTTACCCTCGGGAGTGAGTCCTGGTGTCCATTGCACAGGAGGCTGTATGGTTCACAGGGCTGGTCTGGACGGGCGTGGAGGAAAGAAAATCTCTGCCTCTACCGGGGCTCGAACCCCGACCCTCCTTTTGTAATATCCATTTTAATATTGTCTTCCTATTCACACCTAGGTATTTAAAGTTGTCTTTTCTTTGTAGGGTTTTCTGCCTTTCCTCATCGTTCTGTTGTCTACTAATCTAGTAGCTAATTCTCAGTAAAGCTACGTCCTCCTCTGTCATTCCAGTGTTCATCCAAATTGTCTGGCGAAGCATTGGTCATGTGAATGCTTTTCAGCCATCCTTTCCTGCCCAATGGAGATTCGTTCCTCAAAGATGCTGAGAACGGGGGTTAGGATAACCCGGCTACTGTGAATCCTTAGGAAAGTCAACCCAAATTTCCCATCGCTAAGTTAAACACACATTATTTGTTAGACATTGAGTGTAAAGAACGTGTCGACAAAATGACGAACTGCATTTGCATTCAGGAAACTAAAACTCTGGTTTCGGATGCCGTTACAGCCCTCTTCGCAACAGGTGTCCGTCTCTTCGTGTGCACACAAATTAAAAACCACAGTTACATAAAAGTAATACGGTGAATGGATTAGGGATTGCTGTAAATTAGGCGTAGTGACTTGGTCTTTCGGAACTGGCCACTCCATAGTGTCTTTACACGCCCTGTAGTGACAGGCGTCGTTAACGAATTAAGGTAGACCGAATAAGTAATTTTTTAAAATTTATTCAGTGAAATCGGAAATGCGGAGGCCGAAAGTAGCGTGATGCATCCTAAAATTGTAGGCCTCGCAATGTTTCGCAGTATTGTGCGCCAGTATGCTGTTACGAAAGATGAGTTATACTCGTTAGGGATGGGCAAGATGGTGCGTTCGGTAATTTGAGTACTCAAATCGACAGTAATTCAGAATTGAACGATGTAATGAGGCTTGTTTATTTTGTATCACACGACCAGTACACATGCGGCGTTGGTGCGGACATCGTTTTAGGTTTTCTTGAAGCAACAGTAAATTAATCGAGAAAGTAAAATTGCTGCTGGCATGGACGAAATGCATGAAACGTACCGATGGCAAAACCCCAGTGGAAGAAACTGTTTTGGAAATGGATGGATACTTTTGAGTTTTGAGGTTTACGTGACGTTGATTTTGAAGATTTGTGTTTTCTGGGACGTGAAGCCGTATAGTCTGGTAGAAATGTATCAATGTTTCGGAGGAACCGGCTGCCTATCGCATCCAGTGAGCTTGTGGTCTTCATTGTTTTGAGTAATCCTATGAAGTGTTAGACTCTCTGAAGGCAGCATGCAGTGTCAGGATTTTATGAGTACTGTGATGAACTGTGGGTCTCTTAGAAAAACAACATTTCTTTGCCTCCTAAGTAACTGCCAGCATTTCAATAAGGTATATAGCCTAAACACTTTATTATCCAACTAATGCGCAATATACAATTTGTAGATACAATTAAAATTATAAAATATTTAAAAGGGGTCCAACATGTTTCGGATCACAGAGGATCCTTCATCAGGGAGCCTTGTACAGTGCTTGGCTAAAAATTACAAGAAAGATTCTATCGTGTCCGTTGACATGGACATGGTTGGTGTTATGGCAGCATATTCTGACCCGTTGTGCGTGTGTGTAGTTCACTGTATATGAAGGCATTCATTGATGCACGGTGCAAACATGAAGATAGTATATAGCGTGTTTTGTGGATTTTGCGAACTGCAAAGCGACCGGAGCGTGAAACTCACCACACAACTCCGTTTAGTAGATCCTACCGAAATTATGAGGGAATGGAACGATGGCTCCACTCCCGCATACGCCTTCATGGCGTGTACAGGAACAACTGTACCAACTTCCTTTTGCTTCAAGAATTTTAATATCGTGTGGTTACACAACATGCGTCTTCGTTGTGGGAGACTATCTGTGAATAAATGCTAGGTGTCTCACGGTATTGTACTTTGCTGGTTTCTTTTCCCAGAATTTATTTTACCTGTCTTAAAGAATAAAGGCTTTCCAGTCTCTGGTTGAAGCGTTTCTTTTGTTGGTAAAGTACATTTTCTCTTGATAGTAAGTTGGAGTAGAAATTCCTGTCATAGCTTGCATGCTAAGGTTTGTGAACGGTTTGCTCAAAGCGACGGGTGTTGTGACGGGGCTGTTATGAGCCATTGACGGGGAGCACCGGATCTCACAGTGTCTGCGTCTTGTCCGTTTCGTGCACTGTCGATTAGTTGCACTTGAGATGAAAAGTGAAGACGACCGACACCATCGCGTGCAGTAGTGTCTCACGTATAGAACTTGGCTATGAAAGTGACAGTCAGGGCACACGGTCCATGTTGAGGTCTTCATAGCTCTGGTTAATGCACTAATGAACGAACAGTGTTTTATGAGACGTCCTCAACAGGCACAGAGAAGGTATAATTTGCAAACGACCTGCGTTTTTGTGCCTTCAAAGAGTCACTAAAATCGATTGCTTCCCGTGTGACATTGGGTTTTGCCGTGTCCTGTGGTCACGCGGTTGCGTGTTCAAACCCTGTTCGGGCACACAGTTACGTGCTCCTTGTTCTGTTTTGTTATTTCTTCAGGCAGATCTTGCAAAGAGCCTATCTGGGTAACACCTTACGAAAAAACAGTTACACGTCTAGGGATAGACACGTGCGTTTTATGGTTTTATCATTTCCTCTTAAAAGGAACTGTAGAGGGCTCTTAATGTGCCGATTCTTATTGGAGGGTCTTGTACAGTACATAAGATCTGTATTTGAGCGACGTTATGTGCAGAGTGCCCTAGCCAATTCATCTGCACATCCTTTGAAGTGGAAAACCCCGTTTACTTGTGTGTACGAGGACCGAAGTTGAATATTCATCTCTTTTTAATATACAAAATTATGACGCGTTTGAAAGTGTATTTCTGTCGAATACGTTATCCTGATAAAGCACTGTTCGTCGATGCATTTAATTTTCTTTGATGCCTTTCATGGATTGCTGCCATAATGATGCTTGTAGAAGCTGATACGTTGCTAAAATTGAACGCCATTTAGTGCGGCAGTCGCTGTTCTAGAAGCAGGTGACGTCAGATGCTTGTCTTAATTGATTGACACCACCAAAACATGACAGTTTAGACGTTTTTTTTCTATGGTTCTGTTAGTGTTCACGTGTAATGATTACGTCTTGTTCGCTGCGTACACGAAGGGAGTTCCTTTGAGAGGATTCTAGTCTTGAGGAATGTTAACGCTGTGTCGAGTATAATTTAACTTCTCCCGACGTTGCACAATGTAGCGTCGTAGTCTTCAAGAGTTCGTTGGTGCTATAAGAATTATTCTAGGATCCACCAGCGCTTGAAGTGAAGGCGCCGTGTTACAATTGTCGAATGTGCAGAGAAACATCTCAGAAGATTCGATGATTCAACATCAACGTTGTAGGAACCTCGTATCTCGTAAGTCTCCTATCCAGAATTACTGAGCGAATTTTGGATGATACACTAAAAGTGTTTATTCCCCACCCCTGTCCCACCAGCCCAAGTCGGCCTTAGGCCGTCTCGTTGCTGAAGTTTCTGCATCACACACACACACACACACACACACACATACACACATACGCAAGAGGTGAACATCCGTGCCTTCGGCGGGATTCGAACCCGCAGTTCCAGCTGTCAAACGCCTGTGGCGCTACGCCTTCGACCGGATAACTTTGGGATCTGTCTAAAAGCTGTTGGCCGAATTTAAATGTGGCGTGTCTTTGCCACTATGCGCGTAGGCCTACATAGTAACGGCCATTTTAAGGAACGTTATTACGTATAATCTTAGACTGCACATTGTATGAAAATTAGTAGACTTACACGACAAATACGAGTATATCATTAGGACCCACAACTTTAATTGGAACATTTTACTATGTGTTAAATATCAATTTAATTTAACATAATATAAGACCCGTTACAGTATGTTTACATCTTTGCATTTTATTTAAAATGTTATCTACCTTTCTTGGAACCCTATGGTTCGTTACCTTATCCACAACAGCTCTCCATTGGACCCACCAGCCCAAACGCACAATAACTCTCTTAAATTATAGTTGTATTCTGTTTTGTATCATCGCATTTTCGTAAGACCTATTGTGATAATATGCTGCACTCTACCCCCAGATCTTCTGAATGATCTTTTATATTGTAGTTTTGTGGCCAAAGTGTTGTGTGGATTGCTTTCTAGACCCAGCTGATTCTCCGTTCTGTGATATTATGTTATTGTTTTTTAAAGTGAGGTGGAAAAAGGAAAACGATGGCGTGATTGGTAGCAAACATTCCCGGAATTTACCTGGTCGGAATTTCCTTGGCGGTATAGTTCTAATGTGTTTTGTCGTTTCCCTGGTATTTACTTAATTTTTGTCACATTTTCGTGTAAATGTTCTCATATTTGATTGTGCCCCGAGACAGAGCATTCACCTGCAACTAAGGTATTTTTTTTCGGGGAGGACGTCTGTGCTTATTAATCCCTGGATCACGCGCATGTGTGTTCATGCTGGTTGCCACATACTCTACCTCGTGCAGAGTCTGTGTGGCTGTAAAATGTTCATGCAAAAGTGACGTAATGATAGTTTTATAGTTACTTCAAATTTGCGGCTCCTTTGGTCTGTACTTTACCCTTCAACAGATATAAGACACTGGCTAATGTTTTCCAACGAAAGTGGTGAAGTAGATTCGTAGATGCTTAATGTGGAGTGACTTTGAACCGGGCCGTATTCAGACGGAGTGATGGAGATAAAGCACTTTGGCACGGTAGATAGAACAACGTAGAGGTCGCGGTATGAACCAGCCCAGCTCCTGGAATGCATTGTAGATGCGTTCCTATGTCGAGAAGGGTCTGGTGCATGCTATATGTTGAGGAGAGCTGGCCGATGAGACAAGAGATTTGAGCTGAAGTATTTAACAATGCATTATCCTGCTGTGAGATTAACTGCATCACTTTTAAGTGGTGGAAAATGGCCAGGGAGCTGCTTTGTTTCACCGTCTGCAGATGATCGCGTCGCCAAGAGACATGTCTGTACATACATCTTATGACTGCATGAGTCGAATTGAATTTGGCACTTCTCACCCGGGAGGAGGAGAAATAAGGAACTTCTAGTTAAGAGGCTGGGAGAAAAGGACAAGTGGGAGGGGCCCCTGGCCTTTTTCCCAGCGTTTTAACTAGGTGTTCTCTATGTTCGCACTCCCTTCACACATCGTTTTTATCCTCCATCAGGCAGTCCCTGATCTTTGACTGACTCCATGCATAGAGCAGAGTCCTTGAAAAGCTGGTGGTAGCTTAGCTAGGCAAGAAATTTATTCTCCTTTTTCTAAACCCTCCAGTTCATTAAATGATCACGCGACTGCTTTTTAACGCTCACATGAGTCCGGGATAGCGTAATGGGTATAGTGACTAGGCTACGGGCTGGAAGATCCGGGGTTCGAATCCCGTTTTGGGCAAAGTATTTTCTATAAAACGTCCGGACTGACTGTAGGACCCACCCAGGTTACAGTTACTTGCATGGAAAAACGATCGCCTGTGGAAGGTCTAAACACCTGTGTCATTGCTTCTAAAATTACATTCCGCAGAGGCACACTGGTTACAGGGTAACTGCTGTACCATCGCGTCTAATGAACGGCAGCTGTTAAACGAGAAAAAAGGAAGTAATAGCAGGAGCTTGTACCGAAAGAGTCCTTTCGAAAATTTGTTTTATGTGTATATGCAATTTTTTTTCCCTGCTGGGCTTTTTGGAAATATTTGATAAGGAGCATTTCTGTCGGAACTGGGAAACAGTGAAGACATTCTGCCGACAAAACATGTGCAGAATCCTTAAATGGACTTTTTTAAACAAGTAAAGGAAGTGATTGGGTAAGGAAGGAAGAAAAAGGAAACGAACACTAGGTGGTATATAAACAGCTGAAGTTAACTGATTTTCATGAAGGAAGAGTCGCGGTAAAACAGCACACACTTCTGCACTGTGTGTACAGTGATTTGGAAGGTGCATTGTGTTAAATGACTATTTTTTCTAAACAGAATGCGAAATATCTGAAATGCTTGCATTATTCTGAAGTCAAAGTAATACCCCCTAGTGCAGCGTGGAAGACACAGACTCAACGTTTTTCCTCAAGAAGTCCAGATGAACAGCTACAAAAGTGTCGTGCGTTTGTCTTACCGATTTCATTTAGTTTTCTTGGTTTTGATGGGCAACTACCTGTTTGGCCCATCGCCACAAAAGAAATCATAATGAATAAGATACGGACTTCGCCGAGGCCATTCTGTTCGTCCCTGACGCCCAATCCACCGAACAGGACTTAACAACATGTGATGGTGCTCCATCTTACAGCACTGCATAATTGTCAATCTGAGAAACAATGGACGACACGAAACTGTGAAGCATTCCCTTTAGGAGATAGAACTGTAATGAATGTCGCTTTTAAACTAATAATTTATGGTTTGAAAATTGTAACTTAGAAATTCACGTACATTAACTTGTTTGTTACGTTACATACAGGAAGCGACAGTCACTCACTTTTATGAATTCAGTACATGCTTTAGTAATTCATTGTACTTAGACACATTTATAAGTTACAATTTTCAAACCATAAATTATTAGTTTAAATGCGACATTCACTACAAAATCATTAAATATTACGGTCGCCCCGTCGATGCATTGGTGAGACTCACATCTTGGCCAGTTTCTGCTAGCAAAGAGCCGCTCGCGGCCATTGGATACGAGTCTCTTATGTGATATAATTACGTACAGAAAACCCCTTCTTCTGTCATGAATCAAACCCCCACCTTCCAGTCCGTAACAAGTCACATTGCCGTCCCTGTAAGCCTGCATTTTTAGGCGCTTTCGAAAAATTGCGAAAGGCGAATGTTAGCTTCGTCACGTCTGTCCGTCCGTCTCGCCGCGTGGAACAACTTGGCTCCCACTGGATGGATTTTTATGAAAGTTTATATTTGAGCATTTTTCGAAAATCTTTCGATAACCTCAAGTTTCGTTAAAATCTGACAAAAATGGGCAGTTTAAGTGAAATTCTTATTATAATGAGAAATGTTTCAGACAGGAATTGTAGAGAAAATCAAAACACGTTTTATGGTCAGTAACTTCCCCCCCCCCCCGAAAATCGTGTCGTTTATGAGATAATGTGGCAAAATATGGTGGAGTCAAGACAGGTCACAGATGACAGTAAAATACACTGCATGCGCCTTGCGTGCTGATTAACTAAGGTCACAAACATCTACTCACATTATATATTACTTCTTACTTTTCCACGGCAACAGTGTTTGCACGCATGCGCCTCAGTATTACGTTTTACGTATGTTGCCTGTCTTGTTAGTATTAATTTCTAATTTGCGGTGGAGGTTAGAAATACATGCCTCGCGTATCGTGCGCCATTGCTACCAATCTAGAGATTCCTGTATCAAACGTAAACCATTATCAGTTGAATTATGTTCAGTTCGTTGTAAGCAGGTTTTGCTGACTGTTTGACGTGAAAACTGAAACGTTGTTTCTCCTGCAGTATTAATGTTACTGATATCTTATTAAAACTGTCTACATATCCGGACTGTTGTTTCAACACAAGATCGATGAAACCTTATGCCGCAGAGATATAGCAGTTTGTTTAAAAATGCGGTTCCTTGTGTGCTGTGGAGTCTGTTTTGATACTTGGACTCACCGTGCACCTAATAGAGAGTGGCTGTTGTTTCAAGATTTGAGAACATGCAGACCAGACTTCTTCTGAGAAACATTCTTCAGATAAAGCATGGAATGCGTTGTCTTCTGAAGAGAAAAATTGCCGGTGGCCTTCGTGGGTCAGGTGGTTCCTCAAACGCACAGAATACTAATATATGTTGTAGGTTGTTTGGGACTGGACTCCATTCTTCTGACAGCAGTCAGTATTTTGAGAGATCTGGGAGTACTTTTGCTAATATCTTTGAGGGGGTGGGGTGGGGGGGGGGGGGGGGGAACCACTTGTTGAAGCTTTTGGGGGGTGGTGGTTGGGGCTTTTTTAGGGGGGGGGGTCGGTTTGGTACATTTATAAATGTTGGGGGGG
>Ga0131853_10027136_pt1 | contig 10290 bp, 13 predicted proteins | sample TergutLab28metaG_FD_92764 | JGI IMG/M metagenome (GOLD analysis project Ga0131853, IMG submission 92764) | Labiotermes labralis P1 segment gut microbial communities from Petit-Saut dam, French Guiana - Lab288 P1 (version 2) (version 2) | ecosystem: Host-associated > Arthropoda: Insects >... | reverse complement strand
TCCACCTCTGGACCTTCATGGCCTTTTGGGCATGGTGTTGAGCACCCACCCCCATCTAATGCCAAGGTTAAAGAAAGAGTAGAGCTATATTTCTACTCCACCTCTGGACCTTCATGGCCTTTTCTAGATGAACTTTAACCGTTATCTACCTTTTTTTCCCTTGCATGTTTCTCTCAAAGTGGATCATCACCAGGGAGATATAAATGGGTCAACAAGTAAAATTTCTAAGGCTTACACTAGATCAGGCCCACTCAACCTGTAGCTCATGATCAACATTTTGCCCATGACAGTGTTATTTTACTCACCCAGAAATTTCCAATAAGTAAACATCCTTCAACACTTTTCCCTGGTGAAGCTGAGATAGAACACGAAAGAAATGAGCTGTTTATTTATGTAGACATACAGTATAGTACTAATTAATTTCATAAAAATGTGCTAAAATAGTGACACCTTAGCAATGTTTCAAATTGCATTGTTTGTTACTTTTTCCTGTTATTATCATTATATTTGTATTGCACATAATATATAGAAAAACACACAGGTAAATATATATATATATATCACTGTATGTGCACTTATTCATTATTTATTCTGCGTATCGTATTTCATGTCGCCTGCACTAGGTAACAAGATAAAATATGTGCAATATAAATCATATAAAACATGTAGTGTATGTGTATCTATACCCTTATTTCAGAAAAGTGCTTTGTACCTCATCTTTTTTATGTTTCATTCATTCCATTGGTGTGTAAAATGCGACGATTCCTTACTGTTCTCAGGAGTCTCTTCCATTCCTCTCTGTTTTGTACTTTTTCCTGCCACCCTTCTTCACCAACTATTCTTCCATCCTCTCTCACCTCATCTTGCCATCTGTTTATTGGTCTACCTCTCAGTCGTGTTGTTCCCAAATTCCTATATAATACCCTTTGGGAAATTCTATTTTCTTCCATTCTCTGTACATTCCCAAACCAATGTAATCTATTTAACCTTATTGTCTCTATTATAGTAGGTTTTTTAACACTTGCATAGATCTCTAATGGTTAATATCCTCCAGTTTTCTTTTTCATTGTCATATACTGGGCCGAAATTCTTCTATACACTTTCCTTTCAAAAATGTTCAATTGTTTTCTGTCTCTCTTTGTTAGTGTCCAAGTTTCTGATGTGTATGTTAACGTTTTTCTGTTGTTATGTTCTTTAATCTTAATTTTAGTTTATTTCATATGTTTTTATTTTTAAAAAAATTTTTGTAACATAAAATGTGTTTTGTTAGCATTTTTTATTCTTTGTTGCAAGTCTATTTGGTTATTGTTATCTTAAGTATAACTCCTAAATATTTAAAATTTTCCACTCTTTAAAATTTGTAATTTTTTTATTTTCAAATGTCCTATTTTATTTTTCTTTACACTCTTCTTCCTTTCCACTATCACGTATTTTATCTTTTCTTGGTTTATCTGTAGTCTGAACTCTCTGGCAATGTTTTCCATTTCTATAAGAAGTTTTCTTATTTCTATAATGCAATGTCATCTGCATGTGTTAATCCATTCAGTTGTTCCTTATCAGTCTTTATACCACTAGAAACCATTTTTATACTTTGTTTCACTTTTTGTAATGCCAAATTAAATAATATGGGTAATAAAGAGTCACCCTGTTTCAAGCCTGTTTTATTTTCAAAAAAAGATGACAAAGTTCCTTCTATTCTAACCACACTTCTTGTTTTTGTACACGTGTTTTACACATATTTATTAATTTAGTATGAATTTTAAATTCTTTCATACATTCCCATAGCGCATCTCTATGTATAGAGTAATATGCCTTTTGAAAATCAATGAATATATGCCCAAAGTTTCTCGTTTATTATTTACAATGCAAATATGTTGTCAGTTACAGATCTTCCATCTCTAAAACCATTCTGATAGTCCCCCATAACTTTTTCAATATATGGTTTAATTATTCCCAATATTATATTTGACAAAATTTTGTAAGCTGCATTTCCCATTGCTATTCCCCTGTAAATCTCACACCTATCTCTGTCCCCTCTTTTGTGTAAAGGAACCATTATTGTTTCTTTCTATTCTTCAGGTATCCTTTTCTCTTCCCAAATATGTCTTACTAGTTCATACATTCTATTCAGTACATTATTTCCTCCGTATTTTATTAATTCTGGATGTATTCCATCAGTTCCAGCTGCCTTGTTATTTTTTAAGTTTCTTAATGCCTCTTTTACATCTTCTATAGTGAGTTCTTCTACTTCAACTTCAACTTCGCTAATTGCCTTATTTCCTTTTTTTAATTAATTCCCTTGGTTCTTCTGTGTTCAGTTATTTGTCAAAATATTCTTTCCATATTTCTGCTTTCTCCTTTGTAGTCCATGCCAATTCTCCTTTTTTTGTTCCTAATTACGGTAAATTTATGTTGATATCCTTTCTTATATTGGTTTACTGTTTGATAGATTTTCCTTGTATTATAATGCTTCTGACCATCTTCTGTTGATTCTGTTACATTTTGCATGTATGTCTTTTTCTTATTCCTAATTATTTTGTGAGCTTCTTTTCTTTTATTGTGATACTCCTGCTCTTCTTTCTCCATTTCTTCCTTTTATCAACCACTCTTCTCTTGCTTTCTTCATTTCATCTATTGCAAGTTTGCATTCCTCATCATAACATTTATTTTTAAATGTTTCTATGCCTTCATCCTTTTCTATAGGCTGCTTTTTTATGTACGAGATTTAAAACGGCCCAAACTCATTTTTCGGTGTTTACAGTTACAATGTTAATATGTAGTTACTGAGACATCTGTGAATCTGTATGTCAGTGCTGTTTTTGTGAAACTTATTCCATTACTGTGATGGTGTTTTTTCATGCGTGATACTTGAGGTATATTGTGAATCAATGAATCAGTTCAAGTGAAATCTATGGTTTGTCCTTTTTTTCCTTTTTCATGATGTGGGTGCAGCTTCATAGTAAATCCCATCACCCTGTTACTGAAATTCAGGGAAAATTCGCATTTTGCACGTTTTATTCAGGGTGAAGAACTGTGATGTCCTATAATAAAGTTTCACTTAAAAATTTTACCACAGACAATGACTTGGAATGAGAGTGAGATATATAGTTGTGTTTCTTACAGAATTAGATAGTGCTTGGAACTGCCAGCATTGCCCTCAGAAAAATGTGTAAGTTGTAAGAATCCACTTACAAGTTTTGCTTTCAAATAGAATGGACAAATGAAGTTTCAGTGTGTAGAAGAATATGGAGCCAAAAATAAATTTAGACTAGTGATTTACTGTATTATATGTAAGAAATACAGAATACATTCATATGTGCTGGTGTGATATATTCTATTGATGTCTGAATGCTGAGTCTGTGTTTTAGCTAACATAGAATTATTTGTTCCCCCCTCCTCCAAACACTCGGATGTGTGCGTGCACACACACACACACGTGCCTTTACCAATTCTTCAGCCTACTGATGGTTAGGTTACTTAAAGCTGATACAAAATGGGTACTTATTCTGATATTGTGACAGAGAATTTTGCATCAAGTTCAACCATGATAAAGTTCATTACAGCATAACAAAAACTGTTGTGTAAACCAACCTCATATTTACATGTATCCGCTTCAGTAATTATTGAAATTTGAATTGTACCTCTTCGGAAAAAAAAAAAAGTAATTAGGAATGCTTTCTTTGTGTCAGCCCTTGTACCATTCTTGTTGTGCACTCTCTCACTTGGTTGTCTTTTCATCTGAATTTTGTGCAGCTTTATATATAGATGTTAGTTTGTGAAGTTATCTGCCAATATCATAGATGTTTATATAAATATTGATGATTTTTATTGGTTTAGAACTTTTGTTGCAACACAACATGCTGTCTTATGTGTATTGGACCGTGCATCATCTTGATATTTGAATAAAGGTAGACCGACTTGATGACACTTGTTTTATTATGTCAGTTTACTCCTCAACATGCTTCAGATGTTAATACATCCATCTTCAGGAGCTTGTGACTACTTGGTGTGTTATTGTGTAGGCTGTATTGTGCTGTAATGATAGAGGTTTATGTGTTAATTTATTTATCTAGTGGTAAGTGTTATACCTATATTATGTGTTGTGTGTGGCTCTGAGTGAGTGTGTTCCTGCAAGCGTGTGGTGTCCTGTGGTTCTAGAACATTTTTGTGTGTGGTATGTTTTGGTGTTTTATGCATCTGTATTGATGTCTATATACATGAGCTGTACATACCTGACTTGAGGCATGTTGGTGTTATGTAGCGGGATTGGTTGTTGGTGATGTGGTATCCGAGTGCAGGCTGAACCACTACTGACCTGTTCATTGTGGACCGTGAGGGTTTAGGGGTTTATGACCGCTTGGAACAAGGGGTTTGTATCACCTGGGCTCTGTTCAGGAATGAGTTTTCTATTGTGGTGGAGGGCTTGGGTATGGTATTGCTCATATGGCAAGAGTAAGCTTTGGTTATTAATGTGTTTGAGTAGAGTCATAGTATTATCCATTGGACCGTATTCGTGTCGGTTTTGAAGAATGTGTAGGGCGTATGCTGATTGGGGATTGTTGCTTCTGATGTAACGTATATGCTCTTTGTAACGAATGCTTAGGCTGTGGCTAGTCTGGCCTACATACAACAAATTGCATGTGTTACATGTCAGTTGGTAGATTCCACATTGATTGTGGGGTGGTGTGTGGTCTCTGGGTGGTTTTATCCGGTTAGCTATGGTGTTGCGGCATTTATATGTTATCCTTATGTTTGTGTTTCTGAACAAGTTTGTGATCTTGCGTATTTGTGGGGAAATGTATGTGAAAGTCGCCCATTTCTTGTTTTTTCTGTCTTGTGGTGAAATGTGTTTTGTTTTATGTTCTATCTGATACCTTAGTTTGTGTATCATTGTGGGTGGGAAGCCGTTTTGTTGGGCATTATGTAGGATAGTTTCCCATTCTTTTTTATGTTGTGTTGTTTTGAGCGGTAGGCTGAGCATCCTAGTTATGTGATATCTATAGGCTGCCAATTTGTGTTCAATAGGGTGGGTGGATGTGAAGTGTATGGTGGTATCTATGGTTGTCGGCTTCCTGTATATGTCTATTTCTATGCGCGTGTTTCTTCTCGTGATTGTGAGGTCGAGAAAACTGATGTGGCCATCTGACTCTAGTGTAGGGTTGAATTGTAGATTGTTGTGGATAGTGTTGGTGTATTGTGTTAGGTAGTCATCGTCGGTTGCTTCGGAATCATAGATGATAAGAATGTCATCTATATATCTGGTGTAAAACAGTATGTGTTTGGTCTCTATGAGGGGTCTAATGTAGATTTGTTCTAGGTGTTGTAGGAATAATTCAGCTAGTAGTCGCAAGCTCCTGAAGATGGATGTATTAACATCCGAAACATGTTGAGCAGTAAATTGACATAATAAAACAAGTGTCATCAAGTTGGTCTACCTTTATTCAAACAACATGCGGTATTTATATTTCCATCATAAATTGCTGCACTCACATGATGTAAGTACAATGTGAGGTACAGACCGTGCATGTAGTTAAAACTACTTAAATTGTTGTAATTGTAGAATTCAAATTTGTTCTTCCTTGCATTATATAACTTCAATCGTATGCAGACACCTGTTTCTTTGTAATGACCAAGTGATATATTTACCTGAATTCCAAAATAAATACTGGAAGAAAATCTCAGAGGAAGAAGGCTAACCAGAAGGCTGAGGAATATGAAGATGAAGCACAGAAGAATGCTGTGTGGTTGCTCAATATCAAAAGGTGGCATACAGTGGCAAAACATAGGATTAATGAGAGGAAGAAACAAATAGGTCATGGCCAGGAAATTGGCTGAAGAGCCTTGACTTCTTAAGGCAGAATATGTAAGGGGAGTAGGGAATAATGATGATGATGATTAAATAAATAAGAGGAATTGTATGCTACCAAGAAATTGTTTGATACTTATGTAGACCGACTCCATATTGATCTTTAATACTCTTTTATCTTATTCATATTAGCCTACAGCATGAATTCTTGCTGAGGCTTCATATTGAATTAAGAGCTGCAGTTACCAGATGCTTATATATGTGAGTAATCAAATAGAGTCCCCAGTTACGTTTGTCATGGTGATGGAAATGACTGTAGGTAAAATAAATTTGAGTATATGCAATGTGCACCTGTGCATGTATGTGTGTGTGTGTGTGTGTGCGCGAGAGATAGAGTGGTTGAGTGAGTCAGTGAGAGAGAGAGAGAGGATAAGGAGGAAGGTATCACAAGATTTCTTATTATAGTGGTACATTGATTTAAGATTCTATGTGCATTATGTAAGTATTCATTGATTGTATAGTCTGATCTGATCACATTTTCTTGTATAAACTTGATTTGTCTTATTTATGTATTATATTCAAAAATTATTATTATATATATTTTATTGTCAAGACTCATTCTATACTGTGCCTTTTGTTATCTAATGACAAGTTCTATATCCACTTTGTTGGATCTCTGGAATACTAAGTAAATGATAACACTGGTCAACAAAGATTTTGTCTCATGAAAAAAAATGTCTGCTTCTGATGTATTTTTGGACCCTGAATTCAAGTATGTTTCCAGAATTTCTGTATCACCCACACCTTTCGCTCCAGGTTAAAGGCTTGGAAGCTTCTGCGCCAGGACACTAAGGTGCGTTTTTACCGTGGGCACCATGAAGAATTCAAGGATTTCTTCTCCCAGAAAGATGGTGTCGTGTTTTGCAATGTTGTTTGTTCCATTTTGGAGGTTCTTGGCCATGAATATAACCCAGATCAGTGGCGCTTGTTCATTAATTCGTCAAAAGTAAGTTTGAAGATGGTTCTACTCCACAGTTTGAAGATGGTTCTACTCCACAACGGAAATAGATTCCCCTCTGTTCCCTTGGCTCATGCAGCCAACATGAAGGAAAATTATGAAAGCATGAAACTACTGTTGGGAAAAATTAAGTATGATGAATTGAAGTGGAAGTTATGTGGTGATCTGAAGTTGTGGCACCGTTACTTGGAATGCAACTTGGTTACACAAAATACTGCTGTTTCCTGTGGGAGTGGGACAGATGGGAGAAGAAGAATCACTATGTAAATGTACTGTGGCCTAAATGTACATCACTGATGCCAGGGGTGAAAAATGTCTTCAATCCTCCTCTTATTCTAATGGAGAAAATTTATCTGCCCCCTTTGCACATAAAGCTGGGCCTCATGAAAAACTTTGTGAAAGGTATGGATAAAACCAACCGTGGATTCAAATATGTGAGGAATAAGTTCCTAAATGTGAGTGACGCAAAAACAAGGAGGGTACATTTATAGGACCCCAGATCGGGGAATGAATGCAAGACAAACAGTTCGATGAAGACCTGAATGAGAAATGCATGGTTGCCATTTAAGAGGATTTGCAAGGACTTCTTAGGAAATCACACAGCAGCGAAATATCAGGATGTTGTGCAGGACCTGTTGACTTCGTACAAAGCTATGGGATGCAATATGAGTCTGAAAATTCTCTTTCTGGAGTCACACTTGGATTTCTTCCCAGAAAACCTCGGCGAAGTCAGTGACGAACATGGTGACAGATTTCACCAAGACATTATGACTATGGAAAAGTGGTACCAGGGCAAGTGGACCTCAGGTATGTTGGCAGACTATTGCTGGACACTGAAGATGTATGTACCAGACGCCAAATACCGGTGAAGGTCATACGCCTCTACATTTTACAGGAAAGTTTCTGCTTGTTTCATGAGCATGTGAAGTACTGTTTTACATATTTAAATTCCTCTGTGTCTTTGAAACCCTGCCTGATAGAAAAATTCTGTGTCCATATCTGAATTCGGCATAAAAAGTACTGCTAAGTTCATCTATTGAAGTTCGTGGGACAAAAAATGTTAATTTTTGTTGACCAGTGTAATGATACTGAAAGTAGATGGCAATATATCCATCACTGTTTTGCCCTAACAATCAGACATTATCATCAGTATCCACACCATCCACAGGACTATACACACACACACATGCCTGCAGGCACTCGCACATGCTTATGCACACATGTAGAAAGGCCCCTACAGGCCCCACAGTGCTGGGGACACATGCGTTAGGGTAGTCCCAAAATATTCACAGTACTAAAATTTGTTGTGGGTTGTTTCAGATTGGATCCCATTCTTCTGTCAGGAAGCAGTATTATGACATAGGCCATTTGGGTTAATTTCCAACAAAGGAAGTGGCACAAAAATTTGGCCTGCCATATTTGCATGAATTGTTAAAATTAGCCCATATTTTCTGTGTATGTTTGTATTGTGGAAATGAATGGATAATCTTATTTGCTGTTGAATTTTTCATGATAAAATTCTTATTTGATCCAGCTATGAGATTTGGAAGCAACTTTATTAATAATTTTACGGGACTCCCGATTATCAAGTCACTGGTGGAGGGGGGGGGGGACTTCTCTACACCACTACATGTACTTGGTGCCTCATGATCCCCAATTTCAGATTTACTAAAAAAGAAAAACCCTGTTGTTAGCAGCCACAGCCCTTAGAAATATGTACTTGAGACTCAACAATTAAATTATTATTATTATTATTTGTGTTGTTGTTGAAAAGGACAAGGATCATATTACTCTATAGTATTTATTTTACCATGCATGTGGGCATTGTGCTCTTACATCATGCCTGCATATATGAACATATTCTTACTTTCTAACTTGCAAATTGTAAGACAGCTAACTGACTGTTAACTTCTTCAGTCTGAAGCAGAAATGTGAATATGAGAAAGGAACATTAAGTCTGTGAAATAAGGTATGAGGTCTACAAAATGGTGAACATTTAAGTTGCAGTCTTAAGGTTACAACATCCTGTGGAATGGTAAGTGGTTGTGAACGTTCAGAAAAATCTACTGCTTCTATCTTCAAGGTAAAATCGTTATCCACCCCAAAGGTGAAGGTAACATGCTCCTCTAAAAATGTGGTAACTTTCTACACAGTGCCATGAATCAGAAATTACAATATAAATTCTAAGTTAAAGATATGCATTTCTGACAAGTATTTGCACTGTGCTGCAAAATACATGCACGCACCAGTTTCCCAGTGCAGATAATTTCTTAATGTAAGTTTGTTAGGTAACTTGAGCAAGTTGCTGTCACCCTGTACATATTTTTGATACCCACTCACTTCCTCACAGTTTATCGAAGGAAGTGTTGTTCACAGCAAACTTATTGAAGTTTACATATTCTGCTAGCATGGAACATGTTGAATGTATTATTTACTCAGTTTAGGTAGCAGCAAGATTTTTCTTGTTCTGTTGTACGTTATATGACTATACAAACTGCACAATGGGAAATTAAATTTTGTTTTCTTAATTATAGATACCTCAAAGGAGAATGCTTTATGGTCCCAGAGCAGTGTATAATGAGAAAAAAGGGTTTACTGTGTATTATTCCAACCACATGAACCCTGAACACCTTATGTGTGTAGCTCAGCTTGGACAGAAGCAGGACACGCTGTTCTTCTATTGGCGTAAGTATTATACAGTGAATAATAAATAATATGTGTTGCCTCTTTGAAATTGTGATTGATGCATTCAGTACTTTCTCATTCTTAATTCTTGCCTTCATTGTCTTTTCCTGGTTGTTTTATAGCAACATTGTCAGTATCTGTATCTGTCATGTACTGAAGGTTTAGTCATTCTTAATTTCAAACTTCTGCCATGTTCTGAATGTTGTATGCTTTCTTCTGGGTAATTCCCCGGCGTCTGAATTTTATAAGCCGACATTTCGGAACACAGGCATCTTCATAGGCAGGTAGCAAGAAGGCATACAGCGGGTTTAGTCATGTTCATCACTGTGCTTTCTCATCTACAACCCAGGTCAGGAATTGCAGACTTGTTGAATTCCTTGTTAGGATGACTTTAAAAATTAACATTATAATCTATATATGGAAAACATTTTCTCCATGATGGAACCAGCACTATTGAATTCTTGGAAGACCATACCATACATAAGCTGTATATAATGCCTGGCATTGTCCTTTCTTTTGTTTGTTCTTTCTTTCTTTCCTTCATTATTCCTTTCTTTTCTTAGGGTTCTATAATGTTTTTACCCTCCACAGCACAGCTTTGAGGGCACTTTTCCATGGATTCAATCACTGCTAGGTCCATGAGCTCTATAACAACTGTGACACTGGGGGGGGGGGGGGGGGGGGCCCGGGTTTTATATAATGATAACACTTTTCCAAAAAAGAGAACAATTAGTTCCCCGGTGGTTGAAAAGAGAGGTTTTTTACAAGAATTTGGCCCTCC
>Ga0131853_10027135_pt1 | contig 10290 bp, 6 predicted proteins | sample TergutLab28metaG_FD_92764 | JGI IMG/M metagenome (GOLD analysis project Ga0131853, IMG submission 92764) | Labiotermes labralis P1 segment gut microbial communities from Petit-Saut dam, French Guiana - Lab288 P1 (version 2) (version 2) | ecosystem: Host-associated > Arthropoda: Insects >... | reverse complement strand
AAAGTGACCTATAGGCTAAGCTTCTGGTATTACTATTTCCCTTTTTTAGTATTCTCATTGTGAAGTGTAGGGCTTTCCATGCCTTTTTCACCGTGTAATTAACTTGATCAACCCAACTTAAGTCGCTGCGTAGGAGCGACTTAAGTTTGGACCATTCTGTCCAACAATACCGCAATTGTTCCTGGAAATTTCCCTCACGCAGTAAAGCCGTATTCATCTTCCAATAACTGCGTCCGCGCCGCAAGGTGGTGGCCTCAAGGGCTATTCGTATCACCACTGCCCTGCCAGGTGGCCAGTAAACGCAGCGACTCTTGTTTCCGCACCCCGTTTTTGTCCGCTCAGGTTTCGCGACGCATATATCCTATCAATCCTCGAGGTTCCCCGACTGGTGTAGTGGGTATAGGTAGCGCGCTTCTGGGACGTCTTCCACATGTCTACTAAGTCAAATCCTCTAGTAAACTCTTGCAGGGCCCGGCTGTAGTTTGGGTGTCTATGGCGTCGAGGTTGGTAAGGACGCTATTGAAGTCGCCTCCAACCAGGAGCAATGGTGGGATGCCCCGCAGTAGGTATGGGAGTTCGTTCGAAAACACGTTTTCCCTGTCCCTTCTCCTCTCGGCTCCAGACGGTGCGTATATGTTCACTATGGTTACATTTTGGAAAAATGCGGCCATTTCCTTGTCAGTAGGGAGACATAATGTGTTAGTAAGCTGAATATGGTCTCTTGTCAGGACCGTCGTCCCCCGCCCCGTGGTGCCTATATTTGTGTAGGCTGCAAAGTCTCGGATGTCATCGAAGACAGGCAGCCTGCCTTCATGTAGGAGAATGATGTCTATTTCCTGTTTTTGCAAAAAGTCTTCCAACATCGCTATCCTGGGTGGCGTCGCCATGCCGTTAATGTTGAGGGTCGCGATTTTATAAATATCAGGCGTCACGAGTCTTACGGAAGTGGTGGACACTTAGTTCTTAAAGGGAAGTGATTCCCGTAATCTTGGATCTACTCCGCCGTCGCACCGGAGGAGTTTCGTCCTTTCTGTCGATCTTCAAATTTTTGGGCTTTTTGGGACTGATCGCCGTAGCTGTCTCTTCCATCCCGTCCTGTGGGGCTAGACGACCTTCTTCTATCACGCCTATACTCCACTCCAACGTGACCCCTTCCACGTCCATATTGTCTCTAATGGGCCGTCCATTCTCCTCGTTGCCGGGCTGCCGCCTCACTGGTTGTTGTTCATGACATGTCTCCATCCTGTCTTCCAGACCCTCCCAGGACGGTGGGGCATAGTCGTTACTGAGCGTCCGTCGCCTCCCCTCCACATGTGGTCGTTCACCCGCTGTGTCCGTTGTAGGTTCCAGTACACACTCTTCCTCCATTGCGAGGGCGGCCTCCTCTCCCATTTGGCCTATCTCATCCTCCTGGGGCGTGGGGGCGCTATCAGGTGCCTGCAGTGTCTCTGCCTCCATATTTTCGGGTGCAGCTATGTCTGTGGCGCTATCCACTATTGTCGTGGTGTTTGATATGGGCCCGCTCGCCGCCACTTCCGCACATGATGCCGTGGTCGCCGGTCTGAATTCCGCTCGCTCCCGCCGTCTGTGCGGGCATGCAGTTTTCAGATGACCCGGTTCGTTGCAGCTGTGACAAGTTGTCGGCTGCCCCTCGTATGATATTAGTGCTCTGTGCCCTGCCACCACCACATGCGAAGGGATATGTTTGACCAGTGACATGCTTACCAAACGTACTCCACTGCAAACCCGATAGCGATAGGCATTTGACCACATTTCCTGTTGAATGTCACGTATTTCACCAAATGCACTCAGCGCCATTTTCAAGGTCTTGTCTTTCACTTCGGGGGGTAAGCTGGACACCCTCACTCTTCGCATTCCTAATCCGACTGCCTCGATTCGAACTTCTGAGATTTCTCCGTTGTTGTGTCGAAAATCCTCTTGCCCCTGGGTCGCTGTCAATATTGCCTGCATCCTCTGTGGGTCCCTGAATTTTATATAAACGTGTCTCCGAGGCCCATCAATTTGTATCATCACTACTTCATGTTCTTGTAAATGCAGAGTTTCATAGATCCATTCGTGTATGTCGAACGCCGACACACGGGGGCTACATTGATCGAAAGCACAGACGATCGTTTGTTGACGTTCAGTCATGTTTACTGTCTCCCGCTGATAGCTTGTTGGTGCAGTATCACCGCACAAACACGCTCACTGCTTCAAGGGTAGATTCTCGGCCGCCTCATTCCTTGCGTAAACACAACCGCACTCCACCACGTCTCGAAGCAAACTGATTCGATCCCGGATCATCCGGCCCTTTAGTCAGTCGCTATATCGACTGAGCTACCGGGCTCACAATATCTTAACGTCAAATCAAAAATTAGAATGCACATCCTGTGTTATGTGCTGTGTGACGTAATATGGTATACTGTTCTGGAGGCCGGCGTATCCGCCCATGTGCCTAGCGCATGCGCCCCTCCCCCCCCACCTATATTGTGTGGTAGAAAATCTTCTTTAACATTGCATCCCTTCAAATTTGGCCATCGCTTCTCTTTTGGTGGTTCTCACTTTCTTCATATTTTACATAGTGAGGTTGTAGCCGTCATGTCCAATCCCCACTCTTCTGCTGATACTTGACTGAATTCGGAGACCCTGCCTCAGGCATAGACCGCTGCTTCATTAGAGCACAAAATCCTATCCGCCCGGTTTAACAGAAACCTTCGAAGAAGCGGTGCCCTCTGGGGATTGAGCAAGCAATTTTTATTCAAAATTAAGTGCACACACGTGTAGTTGGTTTTCTATATGAGAAGAATCTTGCGTAATAAATGGGGAATCGCTCAGCTTCGTAAATAAATTTCTGTCGGTTTATTAATCACACCAACAAATGCACAAAACACACACACACACACACACACATATAAATTATATTTCATATATATAAAAACTATATATTAATCACACCAACAAATGCACAACACACACACATATATAAATTATATTTCATGTATATATATATATATAAACTATATATTATTCAGGCCAACAAATGCACAACACACACACACACACACACATATATAAACTCTATTTCATATATATATATATATATATATATAGCGTAAGCATTCCTACATGTTTCGACATATCTGCATCATCTTTAGGTTGTTTAATACTTCTGTTTGATAAAGCTATAAAAATAATTAAGATTATAAAACTCAGTAAAATCAATAGATTATAATGTTAATAGTTGACGATAAAATAGTCTATAAAACATACTTTGACGTTTTGCTGTCTGTGCATCTCAGTATATTTATCTCAGTAATTAACAAACTTGATGCAAAAAATTTTTGTTTTACAATAAGTTTATTTCATGCCTCTACATGTTTCGAGCACCATGTGCTCATCATCAGGAGGTCAAAATTGCATTACACAGCCTCTGGTATGGTCACACCTATAGGTGGCCGTCTCGTGCACAGGTCCTCTCTCAACCTGTGCAGGTGTGGTACTCAGGAGCATATAAGATACCACACCTGCAATCACAGTTTCCTCCCAACCCTACACCTAACTAACCGGAAGGATCCCCACCAGCTACCTATAAATCCATTCACGCAATCGACATCCTACCAAACTTAGCTTAACAAACGCACGAAATTGATAATGATGATGAGATCTCTATATCGACATGCAGTTTATGTATATTTTATATAACTCTTATAGCAAGAAAGTTGTCAAAACCTGATGATGGCCGCTATAGGCCGAAACATGTAGTTTTATATTGCTAATAAACACCATAATTTAGCCATATATTCATGGTTGGGTTTTTGACTGAATTTACCTCACCTTATATCTTGATTACCTCGTAAAGAACACGTGTGAAGTAGAAACGTGAGGTTGTTTGATATGCATACCAAAATTTGTAACAATTCGCCCGGAAATTCTGGTGTTGAGATACGCGGATTACGGACAGACGGACAGATCTCTCCATCATTACAAATATTCTGTATTTTGACTAGGGTGAAAAGAAATCATCAGAATGTACGTTTTCTTTGAAACGACGACTGATTTGGACCGTATGAAAGAATGCACAGAGAATCGACTTAGAATCTTTGTCTTCTTCGAGAAATAAGTCTAGTGATTGTTGTACAAGTATTACCATTTAGTTATTTTTTTTTGTGGATCTCAGAATAAACACCGATTATCTCTCTACACATTGTTAAACGACCGGTTGTATAATGCAGATGGAATGTGTTTACTATGAGGTAAGAATTAAATTTTAAATTTGGTTCGAGTTCATCCTAGTGTTTGAAGGGTTATGTGCCCCAACCTGAAGGATTCACAAAGGAATTATTATTATTATTACACATAATTTATTTTCCTTAACTTATTCTTAGCCTATATAAATACACAATGATGTATCAAACACAACAAAACTTTATTATGTTTATTATTGTATTAGGGCGACATGTTTCGACTCTTATAGAATCATCATTAGGCCCTTCTAAGATACAGATCCTTACTTAGCAATGTTTAAAATGTCCTGTGGGATCCCAAACATTGCTAAGTAAGGATCTGTATCTTAGAAGGGCCTCAAGATGACACTACAAGAGTCGAAACATGTTGCTGTAATATAAAAATATACACAAAGTTTTCTTGTGTTTAACTGATATATAATTGTATATTTATATATGTGTTAAACACTTCGGGATGGCAAATATTAAAAACGTATATATACAAGGCCAGTCAAAAAAGATACTGAACATTTGAAATAGCTCGCCAGTGAGCCGGCGCAGGAAGCTTGCGACGGTGGTGCTGTGTGGCTGGGACTTTAAGCTTTATTTTGACACTAGCCACATCACGCCACTTTCAATTAGTCATGAGTTACACGGCCTTGAGTGAACGTGTGTTTAGTGCCCTCGGCCATTTTTTGCAAGTTGAAGAATGAAGGATCTTGAAGAGCAACGTGTTTGCGTGAAATTCTGTTTCAAATTGGGAAAAACCTTTACGGAGACTTTTCAGTTGTTGCAACAGGCTTATGGGGTGGACTGTTTGAGCCGTACGCAATGTTACGAGTGGTAACAGCGTTTCAAATCGGGCAGAACATCCATCGAAGATGATGCCAAATCTGGACGGACTTCTTCGTCAACGGGCGACGATCACATTGAGAAAATGCGTTCTGTGATACGTGAAAATCTTCGTCTAACTATCCGTGAAGTTTCCGAAGAAGTAGGCATCTGTAAAAGTTCATGCAACATGATTTTGACCGAAAACTGAAGATGCTTCTTGTTGCCGCGAAATTTGTGCCGCGTCTGCTGACAGAGGAACAAAAACAGAACCGCGTCACAGTCAGTCAGGAGCTATTAGATCGTTTGAATACTGATGAAAACTTTCTGAAAAATGTCATAACAGTTGATGAAACGTGGGTGTACGGCTACGATGTTGAAACAAAAGTGCAGTCGTCGCAGTGGGTGGGAAAAATCCTCGCCACGACCAAAATCGCCGAGGGCACTAAACACACGTTCACTCAAGGCCGTGTAACTCATGACTAATTGAAAGTGGCGTGATGTGGCTAGTGTCAAAATAAAGCTTAAAGTCCCAGCTACACAGCACCACCGTCGCAAGTGTCTTGCGGCAGCTCCCTGGCGCGCTATTTCAAATGTTCGGTATCTTTTTGGACTGGCTTTGTATATTCTTAGCCGCTGCCCATGGCATCGCGGTCTAAGGCGTAGGCCTGCGGTAGCGCGCTTCCTGAGATTATGGGTTTGAATCCCACCTGGGGCATTTATGTCTGTATGTTGTGAGTGATGTGTGTTGTCAGTTAGAGGTCTCTGCGACGGGCTGATCACACTTCCAGAGGAGTCCTATCGACTGCGGTGCGTCGTTTTGTGTGATCTAGAAACCTCATGAATGAGGAGACCCTGCCCCACTGGGGGCTGTTAAGCCCCCCAAAAAATCATTCTTGGACAGTAAATTAAACAATGTGCAAGTATTTTGCTCTCAGTATAATCTGCTTTCCCGTATTCAGTACAAATACAGTACTTTCTGTTCCTTTGAATTATAACTTCAAAGAACGGTCTAAATAAATTTTGACGATGTGGCAAAATTCTGCTTTTGGTTGTGTTAGAGATCAAGATGTATAGTGCTATAATTTTGCCTGTTGTTTTGTATGGGTGTGAAACTTGGTCGCTGACATTGCGGGAGGAAAGGAAGTTGAGGGTGTTTGAGAACATGGTGTTGAGAATATTTGGACCTAGGAGGGACGAGGTAACGGGGGAATGGAGGAGATTGCATAACGAGGAGCTGAATGATTTGTACTCCTCACCCAATATTGTACGGGTGATAAAATCGAGAAAAATGAGATGGGCTGGGCATGTGGCGCATATGGGTGAGGAGAGGGGGGTGTAAAGGGTCTTGGTGGGGAAACCGGAGGGAAAGAGACCACTGGGGAGACCTAGGCGTAGATGGGTGGATAATATTAGGATGGATCTCCAGGAGGTAGGATGTGGGTATAGGTCTGGATTGGGCTGGCCCAGGATAGAGACAGGTGGCGGACGCTTTTGTGTGCGGTAATGAACCATTGGTTTCCGTGAAAAGCGAGGAATTTCTTGACTAAACGGAATCTGCACCATGGAGTAAGTAAGTAAGTAAATATTGCCTGCGTCTCTTATGTGCCAGTTAAATAATTTATATGCCTTACGTAAGATTTGATATAATGCAGAAATTTTTAACGTTCAGAACATGCTAGTGCCGCTCACAACCCCCAAATCTGGAGACGCACTCCTTGTCCGTTTTCTAGAACTGATTATGCAGTACATTCAAAGATATTCTGTACAACTAGATGCCCCCCTGTTCCATCCTCAAACAGAGGACGCGCCGTACTTAAGAAGACAATAGAAATTTGATGTTTGTGTGACCGTGCATCTTTGATAAAATAATATAAACAACCAACTAGATGCAACAATAGTCATTTTATTAATAATTTCATTAAGCTCAGCATGTTTCGGGCGAAAATTTCGCCCATCCTCAGGAGCACTATACTGTGTTTACTGCTTGTGGTATTGTTTACCGACGATGCTGCCTGCAGGCAACATCGTCGGTACACAATACCACATTATCGGTACATTATACCACATTATCGCCCGAAACATGTTGAGCTGATTGAAATTATTAATAAAATTATTATTGTAGTATCTAGTTGACTGTTTATATTATTACGACAATAGAATCTTTGGAAAGATTTTAATATAATTTTTTACTGGGAAGTTTTGTTCAAAATTTCCCAATGGTTTCAATTTTTGCATCAGGTCGGATTTTAGTAAAAGTGCAGTTTAGACGCTTTTCTGCTGTCTTTTCGTGCTTAACTCGTTAGGGATTTATTCAATGACAGACATTTGAAACAGATTACTATCAATTACCCATCGAATTACACAAACGAAATGAGGGAAAACTGCTCTACTAAATCTCCAAAAATTTTTCGACATTTCTGGTCATCATCAGAGAGATTATAATTAGCATACGTAGACAATTAGGTGTCTCCTTATCTCTTTGTGTTAAGAAATATTTTTAATATTGTTCCTTTTCAAGACAATTTGCTGCCAGCAACTCCCTTCCTTACGACGCTCTGTGCTGTCTGTCTGTACTCACCCCCACCCTAATCTACCCATTCACATTACCACAATCCATGTGCAGCCTCTGACTGAGCAAGTTATTTCTAAATACTGGTTTGGGACTTGGATTCTCAATGATATCTTTGCTTCAATACAGATACGTGCCTGGGGCTTTGATTGTGTTTGCAGTGTTATTTTAATCTGAGTTTTCTGATTTTACTATAAATCTTATTGTAGCACCGTGAAATTTTGTAGAATCACTTCAATTCATCAACCCACAATTGCACATATAATTTCACATAAAACACCTTTAAAACTCTCCGACATGTTTCGATCTTGTCAGATCATCATCAGGGAGCTTTGTTCCTTGCTAAAGTTATGTTACAGTATTCACAATTCAATTGGTATTTGCAAACGAGGTGTTGTGGCAGCATGTCATGTTGTGTAGGAATGTGTTGTGGAGCAGTGGCTAGGTGTGCTTCGTACGAAGCACTCAACCAAATACTAACTCAATATTTATGATAGCAGCAGAGATTACAGAAGAATTAAATCAACCAAAAGAGAAGACTGACGCAAAATAGGATGGAATACAACACACAAAGGCGAAATTGGTAGAGTCCCTAAAGAAAAAATGAAAAAGAAAACAAAGTAATGCATAGAGAGTACATTAGAAATATAGATAGATAACTTATTAGTGAGGAAGACACGTTCGTACGAAGCACACCTAGCCACTGCTCCACAACACATTCCTACACAACATGATATGCTGCCACAACACCTCGTTTGCAAATACCAATTGAATTTTGAATACTGTAACATAACTTTAGCAAGGAACACAGCTCCCTGATGATGATCTGACAAGATCGAAATGTGTCGGAGTGTTTTAAAGTTTTTTTAAAGTGATTTATGTGAAATTATATGTGCAGTTGTGGGTTCATAAATTGAAGTGATTCCTGCATTTCATTTCTAAATTTCTCAGCAAGACTACAAAATTATTGTATTTCGTATCTGTAAGGAATGTAAAGCCTTGCTAGATTTATTTTTCGGTAGTTCTGTGACGCTGTGTTGGGCATTATAATTTCTGTGTTTGTATTCTACGTGTGTGTTTATGTGTGCCGACAGACGAACTGTAAATATCAGATTATCGTTACTACTAATTTAATTTGTTATCCTCTATATGTCTTTCAATTAAATATTCGGTCCCTTGCAAAATAAGAATTATTACATTATATATATATATATATATATATATTCCTGTGGCGCTGCGGCCCAACGAGGTCCATAGCCTCCATATTCTTGAGGTTTTTAGATCGCACACGACAAAGCATCACGGATCTCTACCTGAAAACACACAACACTCACAACAGACATCCATAGCCCCGGTGGGATTCGAACCCACAATCTCAGCGAGCGGCCGTTGACCTACGCCTTAGACTGCGCGGCTACTGGGACCGGCATTAATTTTATATTCATTTACAAAATTTGTTTCAAAAAAGGGTACCTTAATGAACTTTATTAGGTTCCTTTTAGACATAGTGACTTAGATAATTATGAAATATAAACCAATAAAAAGCACCTTTTCTACCTACAAGACTGCTTATGCCGATGCATGTAAAACACACTAAATCATACCTGCATGTACAACCGTCTTCCTGCAGATGAACCCTAGGGTTCGAAACAAGTAGAAGAAAATAAATTAAAAATTTAAATAACAACCCTTTACAGACAGAGCGCAGAACGCTTTATTTAAAGACCCAGTTCGTACCGCGCTGTAAACACTTTTCATCTCGGATATAAAAACCAATCAGTTTATGTTGTAAGAGGCATAAGTCGCTGTTTGTTCTCAGATAAATACAAAACACATAAATTTATTTAAAAACCCAGTACGTACCGCGCTGTAGACACTTCCATCTGGTTTATAAAAACCAATCAGTTTGTGCTGTAAGTGGCACAAGTCGCTGTCTGTTCTCAGATAAATACAAAACACATAAATTTATTTAAAGGCCCAGTCCGTACCGCGCTGTAAACACTTTCCATCTGGGTTATAAAAACCAATCAGTTTATGCTGTAAGTGGCACAAGTCGCTGTTTGTTCTCAGATAAATAAAAAACACATAAATTTATTTAAAGACCCAGTCCGTACCGCACTGTAAACACTTTTCATCTCGGTTATAAAAACCAATCAGTTTGTGCTGTAAGAGGCACAAGTCGCTGTTTGTTCTCAGATAAATACAAAACACATAAATTTATTTAAAGACCCAGTCCGTACCGCGCTGTAAACACTTTTCATCTGGGTTTTAAAAACCAATCAGTTTATGCTGTATGTGGCACAAGTCGCTGTTTGTTCTCAGATAAATACAAAACACATAAATTTATTTAAAAACCCAGTCCGTACCGCGCTGTAAACACTTTTCTTCTGGGTTATAAAAACCAATGAGTTTATGCTGTAAGTGGCACAAGTCGCTGTTTGTTCTCAGATAAATACAAAACACATAAATTTATTTAAAGACCCAGTCCGTACCGCGCTGTAAACACTTTTCATCTGGGTTATACAAAGCAATCAGTTTATGCTGTAAGTGGCACAAGTCGCTGTCTGTTCTCAGATAAATACAAAACACATAAATTTATTTAAAGACCCAGTCCGTACCGCGCTGTAAACACTTTTCATCTGGGTTATAAAAACCAATCAGTTT
>Ga0131853_10027133_pt1 | contig 10291 bp, 11 predicted proteins | sample TergutLab28metaG_FD_92764 | JGI IMG/M metagenome (GOLD analysis project Ga0131853, IMG submission 92764) | Labiotermes labralis P1 segment gut microbial communities from Petit-Saut dam, French Guiana - Lab288 P1 (version 2) (version 2) | ecosystem: Host-associated > Arthropoda: Insects >... | reverse complement strand
TGCAGAGCTTGTGGTGCGTACAATAAAAAAACGATTGTAAGCGTTGAATAGTTTTTGCGAGTTGTGTTTTTGCTCGCATGAACTGAAGAAATTGCCCCCGTATGCGTAGTCAAAGATTTGACTATGCCGGGGGCTATTGGTAATTATATGCAAGATGAACCGAAAATAAACTTACGTTTATGAGGTAAATATGGGAAATAACAACATTAAGGACACAGGCCCTTTTTATCATGGCACAAAAGCTGTTTTAGGTGTTGGAGATTTTCTAAAAGCAGGCCATCAGTCTAATTATTCGGAACAGCTAAAATCGAGTTATGTGTATCTTACAGCAACATTGGATGCTGCCATTTGGGAAGAAGAAGTTCTTGATTGGCAAAGTCACACAACAGATAAAGTTTATACTATGCGTGAAAACCTAAAAACTTAAAGATTTAGGCCTTGATGTAATCATTGAATAATGCGTAATGCTCTATACCGTGAATCTTACCATTGTGTTTACTCGGTTACTCATAAAACGTTGATTTTACAAGATTTTTTCATGTCGCCTTATATCAGACGCACAAAAGGAGGAGCTTTTTATGCAAGATAAAGTTATAATAGCCGTAGACGCTATGGGTGGCGATAATGCGCCGGCAGAGATAGTTAAGGGTTGCATTGAAGCTTTGTCCAATAGGAGTATGGAAAATAGTTTAGTAAAACTATTTGGCCCTGAAGATATTGTGCGAGCAGAGCTAGCTAAATACAAATACGACAATACGCGCATAGAAGTAGTCCATGCGCCTGAGATAGTCGAGATGAATGAAACGCCTACAAGCGCGGTTCGTACAAAAAAAGAGTCCTCATTGGTGCTTCCGATGTACCAAATTAGGGAAGGTCTCGCCGATGCACTCGTTTCCGCCGGAAATACCGGTGCGCTTCTTGCGGGTTCGACCTCGATTATCGGGCGGATCAAGGGGATCGAGCGACCTGTTTTGGGCACGGCTCTGCCTAATATGCGCGGCGTCTCGCTTTTAGTTGACAGCGGCGCGAACATGGACTGCAAACCGAGCTATCTCGTGCAGTTTGCGAAAATGGGTTCGATTTATATGGAGCATGTTCATGGAATAAAAAATCCTAAGGTAGCCCTTATTAACGTAGGTGCGGAAAAAGAGAAGGGCAACGCGCTCGCAAAAGAAGCCTATGAGCTTTTGGAGAATACGCCCGGCATCAACTTTATAGGCAATATCGAAGCGCGAAATATCGCTCGCGGCGAGTGCGACGTTCTCGTATGCGACGGATTTATCGGCAATGTAGTGCTTAAACAGATGGAGGGCTTAGCGTCGTCTTTAATGGGCATGATTAAGGAAGAGCTTATGAGCAGCACTATTTCAAAAGTAGGCGCATTGATGGCGAAAGGCGCGTTCATGAAAATAAAAAAACGCTTTGACTATGCCGAAGTCGGCGGCGCGCCGTTTATCGGGCTGAAAAAGATAATTATAAAAGCGCACGGATCATCGGATCATAGAGCTATTAAAAACGCGATATATCAAGCGTATGTTTTTGCTTCGCTTGGACTTTGTGACAAGATTGAGGCGTAATGTTGGAGGGAATTTATGTTTAGCGAGCTTGAAAAGCAATTAGGCGTAAAATTTAATGATACAAGTCTTGTTGAGATGGCGTTTACCCATAGTTCTTACGCGCACGAGAAAAAAATGGATACGCATAGCTGCAATGAACGACTGGAGTTCTTGGGTGATGCGGTTTTGGAGCTTACTATTAGTGAGAAATTGTATTTCAGCCATCCGCAGCTTCCTGAGGGCGAGCTTACAAAGTTTCGTGCGAGCCTTGTTTGCGAGAGTATGCTCGCGAAAAAGGCTAATGCGTTAGAACTTGGCAAGTATCTCTATATGGGGCGCGGCGAAGAGATTTCAGGCGGCCGCCAGCGCGATTCCACGCTGGCAGATGCGTTAGAGGCACTTTTGGGTGCGATTTTTATTGACCTTGGATTGGATGCGGTTCGTCAGGTTATCACCAGGCTTTTTGAAGCAAATATTGCGGAAGCGCCTAAAGATTTTATCGGCGGCGACTATAAGACCGCGCTGCAAGAAGAAGTGCAAAAGACGGATAAAGACGGCGTGTCGTATGAAATCGTTTCAGAGAGCGGGCTGGCTCATGATAAGACATTTGTTGCTATTGCCATAGTCTCCGGCAAAGAAATAGGCCGAGGTTGCGGCAAGAGTAAGAAAGAGGCTGAACAACAAGCCGCGCAAAAGGCACTTGTTGATATGGGCTTTGATTTGGGGTAATCAATTATGAAAAATGTAATAGTAATCGGGGCAGGGCCTGCAGGAATGGCCGCAGCCATAGCCGCCGCAAAGAGTGGCGCGCGCGTCACGCTACTTGAAAAAAACGAGAAGCTGGGTAAGAAGTTATATATCACCGGCAAAGGTCGCTGCAACTTAACAAACGCTTGCGATGAGGAAGACTTTCTTAAAAATGTGAAATCGAATGCGAACTTTCTCTACAGTGCAATATATGGTTACAATAGCCGCTATGTCATGGACTTTTTTGAAGACTTGGGCGTGGCGCTTAAAGTAGAGCGCGGCGAGCGCGTTTTCCCCGAAAGCGATAAATCGAGCGATATTATCAAGGCTTTGAAAAAGGAACTTGACCGGCTTAGATGCGAGATTCGGCTAAATACGAAGGTGACGGATATCCGCGCTGAGGATGGACAAGTAATCGGTGTTTATGCTGATGGTCAGTTGACTGCGGCGGACGCGATAATTGTTGCCACCGGCGGGCTTTCATATCAATCGACGGGCTCAACCGGTGATGGATACAAATTCGCCAAGCTCATGGGGCATGAAATAATTCCCCAAAGACCATCTCTTGTCCCTCTAAAGTCGCCGGACGGCTTTGTCGCAACACTCGCAGGGCTCAGTTTGAAAAATGTGGAGCTGCGCTTTGTAATCCGAGGGAAGCAGGTTTATCAGGGCTTTGGTGAGATGCTTTTTACACATACCGGTATCAGTGGGCCATTGGTTTTAACAGCCAGCAGGTATTATAATTCAGGCGATGCGGAGGCTTTTATCGACTTGAAACCCGCACTGGACGAAGCAACGCTTGATAAGCGCGTGCTTAAAGATTTCGCGGACGCTAAAAACAAACGCTTCAAAAACGCGCTGGACGCGCTTTTACCATCCAAAATAATCCCTGTTGTGATAGAAAAGTCGGGGATTAATCTCGAAAAACAGGTAAACGAAATAACACGAGCCGAGCGTGAGGCGTTGATTCGCACGATTAAGGCGTTTGGCGTTAGGATACATGCGACAGAGGGCTATAGTCAGGCGGTCATAACCGCCGGCGGTGTATCTGTTAAAGATATCAGCCCCTCGACTATGGAATCAAAGCTTTGCAAAGGGCTATATTTCGCAGGCGAAGTGCTGGATTTGGACGCGCTTACGGGTGGGTTTAACTTGCAGATAGCGTTTAGTACAGGTTTTTTGGCGGGTAGTTCAGTAATTGGTTAAAACCATAAGCACCCATCCCAGGCAAGGAGGAAAACATGCAAAGATTCATTCGCGGCGCAACGACCGTCTTGAATAATGATAAAACCGAAATTCTTGAAGCCACAAAAGAGCTTATCGAGCGCGTAATCAGAGAAAACACTCTCGACATCAGCCAAATTACGATCATAACTTTCACCTGCACGAAAGACCTTGACCGGGTATATCCGGCGGTTGCGGCGCGTGAGCTTGGCATTGTCCATGCGGCTTTGATGTGCGTGGCGGAGTTGTATGTTGAAGGCTCACTGCCCAAATGCATACGGCTCATGATGGGCGTGGATAGCGATGTTTCGCAATCAATGGTCAAACATATTTACCTAAGAGGTGCGAAAGTGCTGCGCCCCGATATAACCGGTGACGCACAAGCCAAACCCTTCCAAATAGCCATAGACGGACCCAGCGGCGTCGGCAAAAGCACCGTTGCCAGGTTGTGTGCCAAAAAACTTGGCCTTTCCTACGTCGATACGGGCGCAATGTATCGCGCGTTTGCGTATTACTTTATGACTAGAAATGTTGACGTTTCCGACGAAACCACGATTATAGCCGCGCTCGATTCGTTGCCTATGGAAGTTAAATTTGAGGACGGCGCGCAGGTGATTTATTTAGAGGATCACGCAGTTTCTGATGAGCTAAGGAGTCAGGATGTGGTTCTCTACACATCAAAGATTGCGAAAATCCCTGCTGTGCGGCAAAAACTGGTTGCCATCCAGCGCGAGATCGCCGAAAAAGCAAGCGTCATAATGGACGGGCGCGACATTGGCACGGTTGTGTTGAAAGATAGCCCGCTAAAGATATATCTGGACGCATCCGCCGAAATTAGGACTAAAAGGCGCGTTTCAGAGCTTGAGCGATTAGGACACAAACCTGATTTTGACACGGTATTAAAAGAAGTAATTGATAGAGATTATGCTGACATGAATCGCGAGCGCGACCCACTCAAAAAAGCGGATGACGCGGTTCTAATCATCTGTGATAATATGGACGCTAACGAAGTTTGTGCGGTTATTTGTGCAATGGCTCGGCAGAGAATGAATAATTAAAGTGAGGTCTCCCATGATTTTCAAATTTGTGAAATTAGTAGTTCGCTCGATTTTTCATATGCTTTATGATATCGAGTTTATAGGCATGGATAAGCTGCCCCAAGAAGGCGCGTTCATTATTTGCGCTAATCATATCAGCAACCTAGATCCTGTCCTTTTGGTCGCATTTGTGCGCAGAAATGTTCGCTTCATGGCCAAGCATGAGCTTTATAAAATTCCTGTTTTAGGAGGTATTTTAACAGCTGTCGGGGCTTTCCCTGTCAACCGCGAAGCTGTGGAGATTACCAGCATCAAGCACGCACTGGGGCTTTTGAAAAAGGGTGAGGTCATGGGAATATTTGCCCAAGGCAGCCGCGCCACGAGCGAGGTTGACGAGGAAAGCGGCAAGGCAGGCGTTGCAATGTTTGCGGTTCGCGCAAATGTGCCTGTTGTGCCTGTCGGCATCAAGGGCAGCTATCGCCCTTTTACAAGAATCGTCGTAAATATCGGCGAGCCGATGTATTTTCAGGAAGAAGAAGGCAAAAAAATGCGCTCAGCCGAGCTTTCAGTTTTGACCAAGCAGATTATGCTGGAGATAAAAAAAATGGCAGAGTAAACCTTTTGAGAGGTGCATGATGGAAATTATACTAGCTAAAAGTGCAGGGTTCTGTTATGGCGTAGCTCGTGCTGTTAAAGGCGTTTGCGAGCATGACCCCACAAAACAAATAGCCTGCCTTGGTGCGATTACTCATAATAAAGCTGTGCTGAAAAACCTGCAAAACCGCGGCATAACCGTTATAGATTCACCAAGCGAGCATCAAAATCGCACGATTGCCATCCGCGCTCACGGCGAGGCAAGGCAAGTTTACGAGTTCATGGACACGAACGGCATAAACTATATCGACTTTACCTGTCCCGACGTTAAGAAGATACATAGTATTATCGACGAGCAATCGCGAAACGGCTACGAGATAATAATAATAGGCGATAAAACCCATCCCGAGATTATCGGCTGCGCCGGCTGGAGTTTTGGCGAGCGGCCGCCTCTTGTAATTTGCACGGTGGACGAATGCGCCGCTTTGACCTTGGATGCTGACAAAAAATACGCAGTGGTAGTCCAAACGACATTTTTATCACGCGCTTTTGAAGAAATTGCGGATATCTTAAAAGCCAAGTCGCCGAACATTGAATTTTTTAACACAATTTGTAGATCGACCGAACAACGGCAAAAAGAAGCGGAAGAAATTTCAAAAAAAGTTGACATAATGCTCGTTTTAGGCGATAATCTAAGCGCGAATACTAGGAAACTTTTTGAAATTTGTAAAAAAAATTGCAAAAATACGTATTTAATCGAAAGTATTGAAGAATTTATGTTGAATAATATAAAGAAAAATGATAGAATTGGAATAACGGCTGGTGCATCCACCCCGCCAGAGATTATAGAGGAGGCTATCACTAAGATGAGCGAGCAAGATAATAATGTAGTAGATCAAACTTTTGAAGAAATGCTGGAGGAGTCTTTTGTAACTTTACATACAGGGGATATCCGCAAAGGCATAGTCATCCAAATAAACGGGGGGGAAGTATCTGTTAATTTAGGTTTTAAGTCCGATGGGCTTATACCGCGTGGCGAGTTTTCTGACGACCCAACTATTAACCCTGCCGATGTTTTCAAACCAGGTGACGAGATTGAAGTTTTCGTAGTAAGAGTTAATGACAGAGAGGGCGACGTTTTGCTTTCTCGCAAAAGACTTGAAATGCAAAAAGGCTACACCCAAATTGAAGAAGCGTTTGAAAACAAAACGACGGTCAAAGGCCGCGTTTCTGAGATTATCAAAGGTGGTCTTTCTGTTTTGGTTAAAGGTGTGCGCGTTTTCGTGCCGTCTTCTCAAATTTCAGCAAGGTTTATTGAAGACCTAAGCGTGTTCAAGGGACAAGAGTTTGATTTTGAGATTTTAGAATACGACAAAGCTAAGAGAAGAATCGTTGGTGGGCGTCGTGAGCTTATCAAAAAAGAAGAAGCAGCGAAGAAAGAAAAAGCATACTCTACTCTCGAAGAAGGCCAAACTGTTGAAGGCGTTGTCAGCCGCATAGCTAATTTCGGCGCGTTTGTTGATATTGGCGGAGTTGATGGGCTTATTCATATATCCGAGCTTAGCTGGGGTCGCGTTAAAAAAGTTAGCGACGTGTTAAAAGAAGGCGACAAAGTAGAGGCGACTTTACTCAAGCTTGACAAAGAAAACGATAAAATTTCGCTATCACTTAAAGGCGTTACCGGCAATCCTTGGGAAAATGCCCAGCAAAAATACCCTATCGGCGGTATTGTTGACGGCGTAGTAGTTCGCATGGTTCCATTCGGTGCGTTCGTTGAGCTTGAACCGGGCATTGACGGACTTGTGCACATCTCCCAAATTTCAAGAAAACATATCGCCACTGCCGCGGACGAGCTTTCGATCGGTCAGCAAGTAAGCGTTAAAGTGGTTGATGTTGACCTCGAAAACAAAAAAATCAGCCTCTCAAAAAGAGAAGCGGACGATATATTGAACCCGCAACCGGTTGAAGAAGTTGCAGCGGAAGAAGTTTCTGAAACAACCGAAGCGTCGGAAGAGGCATAAGATATTTATAGTTAGTAAATTAAAAGCTGAGGGCAGGTTTTTGCTTGCTCTCAGCTGTTTTTATAGGGAGGGGGGCGCACTCATGGAATCGCTAAACAAAAACAAACTCCAATTTGTGATCGAAAAACTGATTTACATTATATCCACATTGCTATTGATGGGGATAATCGCTTTCTATATGGATCGGCTCAATGAAATCGTGGTCAATGTAACCCTGGCTTTAGTCGCGCTAATGATTGCGGCCTCTATCTTGTTTGCGTTTTTAAAATCGAGGGGGAAATGGTTTAAATCTACTGAACATGTGCCTCGCAAATATAATGTCATGTTTGTAATCGTATGCAATTTCATTATTTGGTTTATTTTGCAGGAATGGCTACATAGCTATTTTGCTTTTGTCCCTGCGATAGTTTATTTTGTGATTGAATGCATAAACTATCATTTTAATTTCAAAGAAGTTGAAGAATAATTATCACTATGTTTTTTAAGGTGGGCGAAAGCTGCCTTTTTTATTGCCCTTTACATAATTTTGCAACTCATCCCTTATATATTGCAACTCCTCGGAAATTTATTGACCGGAGCGCATAGGGCAGATATACTATGGTTGAGTGACACTCAGAGCTATTGCATTATGGTCATATAACTTGAAAAGTGTCCAAAGAAAACGCAGTAATTTTAGTGCAAAACGAGGAAACAGCTTCCAACCGTGCCCATTGAGTGATACCCGTTGGGCAATGCCCGTTGGGTGACACCTGTCAGGCAACGCCCGTTGAGTGATACCTGTCAGGTGATACCCACTGGCGAAACGAAATATATCCGTTGCACGCAGCGAGCGGCGTTTACGCCGTTTTTGCCGCAGGTAAAAAATCGTGAGCAGTTAGGGGCTGAAATTGCAAGTTTTATTGGATGGTTTTCAGTTTATATGACTATAGAACGAGGTAAAAACATTGAAGCTGACAGCGCGCAGAAATCCGCAGCTTGACAATGACTATGTCGACATACAATATCGTGAGCTAACGCCTGCGATCAACAAAATATTCGAGATATGCAATGAATCCGGGTCTGTTTTGTTATGCGAAAAAGACGATTCAACATACAAAGTTGATGTTAATGACATTCTCTATATCGAATGGGTCGATAACCGAAGCTGCATCTACACAAGAGATGATGTTTACACAATTGCATCTTCACTAACCCAGCTTGAAGAGTTGTTAAACAGCAAACATTTTATCCGCATATCCAAAATGGCTCTAGTCAACATCTACAAAATAAAGTCTGTTTCAAACGGCCTTAACTTCCGGCTAATCGCGCAGATGATGAACGCAGAGAAGATAACAATCAATCGTCATTACCGCGGAGCGTTGTTAAGCGCGATTGACGAATTAGCGAATAGCAAGGAGAACAAATAATGAAAAACAGCGGATTCATGGCACAATTTGAAAAAGTATTCGAGGGTAGTCTGCTCACTATGTTTTGCGTCATTTTTAGCCTATGGGTTTTGGCGCAGATGAGCATAAATATCACTTTCGGGCAAACGGCGGACTTTACATCCACCACCTTTATGTTCGCCGCCTACACAAGCGCGCCGATTATTGCACTAATTCCATTGCGAGCATTGACGGGCAAAGGTAATATCGCCGACAAAGTTATCGGCTTTGGCGGCGGCATTCCTGCGCATTACATTGCGTCTTTAGCCTTGCTCACGCTCTATGTGTTTATACTTAGCCTTTTTATGGATATAGAGCGAAGAGTGTATATTGAAACGCTTGCTTTCTTCACCGGCGGATACTCTATTGTAAACATAATAGCAGCAATTATCGCTTTGGGGCAAGTTCGCAAGGCAAACAAAAATCTTCAAAAAATTCATGAAAACAGAGGAGAACTTAATTAATGTTTAGCTTAGACTCTTACAAACTTAAATGGATTGCCATCATTGGCATGGCTTTATTCCACACAATAGACGCTTTTTATTCCATCTTACCCATGCTAATAATCTATATATTCGGAGCGGTCGGTGGGCTGACGTTTCCTATTATGGGTTACTTTGTAGTCGAGGGTTACAAACATACTGCAGACATCAAAAAATATCTAATGCGCCTGTTCATCTTCGGCGTAATCGCGGCACCTTTCCATATGCTGATTTATGGCTTTGGGCTGCGCTTAAACATCATGTTCAGCATCATACTTTGCTTAATCACGCTAATGATTTACGACAAAATCAAGACAAAATCACTATTTTGGATTTTTGTGCTTCCCATTATCCTTGTAATCTCAATGATTTTGACCATGGACTGGGTTTTCATAGGCGTTATTGTAATTTTGCTCTACTATGTTATCAAAAATGAAACGGCAAGAAGAGTTATCCCGCCAATTGTTGGTGGCGTTATGTGGCTTGGAATTGCCAGCTTTAGTCTCGTGGGAATTCGCATGTTTGAATCCATCGGCGACTACACAGGCGTGGAGCAGGTTCTTGCAATGTGGAGCGGCGGCGTGTATTCAATTGCTGCTGCGCAAGTAATGATAATCGGCTGCATCGCGGCCGCAATTTTACTAAAATGCTATAACGGCGAACGCGGCAAACGTATGAAGTGGCTCTTCTACACGTTCTATCCGGCGCATTTGGCGATTATTAGTTTGGTTGCATTGGCGTTTGGGTTTATTACGTTATAAGCCATCTGTCATTCCGGGCTTAACCCGGAATCTAAATCACAATAAGGAGATTATTTTACATGGAAAATACATTTAACAACATAGATAGCACAATAAACAACGATACTCTCGGTAAATGGGAAAAAGTAACCGGCCAAATGGACGCGATTGTAATAATTTCGACAATCCTTTATTATACAAGGGTTGTGAGTGTTTTAGGCGGCGATATTCTCTACAACGGCGCCTTCGACTATTTTCATTTTATCAACATGTTGGCGGCAAATACCGGAGTTTTGGGCATCTCACTTTTGGCCTTTTCGATAACTACATTCTTAACTATCATTTGGTTTGCGGTTATGAAGAGGATTAGTGGGAAAATGGGGCTGCTTAGCACCGCAACCGTTATTATTTGGAATGCCGTTTGGATTGTTGGTGATGCGTATTTGCTTTATTTGGTGTTGATGTA
>Ga0131853_10027131_pt1 | contig 10291 bp, 7 predicted proteins | sample TergutLab28metaG_FD_92764 | JGI IMG/M metagenome (GOLD analysis project Ga0131853, IMG submission 92764) | Labiotermes labralis P1 segment gut microbial communities from Petit-Saut dam, French Guiana - Lab288 P1 (version 2) (version 2) | ecosystem: Host-associated > Arthropoda: Insects >... | reverse complement strand
TAACAAAAAAATATTTTCCCTCCATTTTTTTGCCTCCGGAGGGCTGTGTTTTCACCACAACAACCCCCCCCCCCCCCCCCCCACACGAGTCATCTGATGTCAACATGTGGAAGTAATTTCCCGGATTGTGGGAAACATGGTACTTTCGCGGTAAATCTTCACCCCAGAGACAAGGACGTACATTCATCTCTCTTCTTACGAACAGCCTGCACGTACGATTTGGGATTCGTTAAAAATATGTAACATTTTTTTTTTCGGCCAGTGACCTAAACAAAAGCTACACGTAACAATCTACTATAACCAATTTATTTGCACCCACGAACACATAAAATACGTTGCACAGAAATTCATTTTCTGCGAATGCACACAGTCTTTCTTTAGAAGAAAGGTTGTTCGAAAAAGTGTGGTTAATGACTATGCCTTCTATAATTTTTAATGCATTGCGTTCAACTTCCGTTAATTTCTTACTATTATATTATATATTTATACCATTTACACAAACCTTTCAGATTTCAAAGGATTAAATATCAATAATACTTACAGATATTACTACTACTACTGATGATGGTGATAATAATAATAAAGAATTGTTGAGTTTTGAATACACATTTCCAGGGGCTGCAACTGCCAACACCATGCTGTCTGCAGTATGCATCATTTGCACTAATCCTTATGATAAATATCATATACTCAGCGTTTCATAACCTATAAACTCTTGGTTCCTATTTATAACAAGTCTACAGTCTCCAACATTTGTGCTGTTTTCTTGATTTTTACCATTCACATGTTATCTTACATAAAAATTTACCTAGATTACATAAATACTTTTAGCCTGGAGTCCCTTACCAGATATCATATACACAGGCAGGTGGTGGGACTGAGTAGGCAGCAGGATATTACAGTGTCAGTCCTTGGGTGGAGCTTCACCTCCCTCCTAACACATTAATAGAAGAATTAGTTCGTTTTTCAAACGTCTGAAATGCTGTGAAACAAAAGTGGAGTCTTTTGGCTCAATAAGGTGGTTAAAAAACTAATCTATCAGTGCATCTCCACCTCATACTGAGGTCAGGAATGTCTGCTTCTGCATGGCACAAAACCAATTTACATCCACTGACAGCTAATCTAACAAAGTTCCAAAAGGGAGTGTACTACTCAAGAATTAAAATTTTTAACAATCTTCCTTACAGTATCAGAGACTTAGCTAATGAGATAGTACTGTATCGGAATGTTTTAAAGAGGTTTTTACTCATAAATTCCTTTTATAATAGTGAAGAATATTTTAATTATCAAAGGTATACCATTGAAAACCAAACTGAAAAATGGTTTTAGGTGTTTTGTTATTTGTATTTTATTATTTATTACTAAGATTCTTCCAACACTGTGTATATTATGTTAGATAGTATGTATGTGACTATGTCTATGTCCACAGGATTGTATCCTAATTTGGATTTATAGAATGTGAATAAATTACATTACATTACACTAAACCCAGGAAGAATAAACCTTTCTTTCCTTCACTGAAAGGTACAAAATAAGTATGGAATAAATACTGCCCTGTTCTTTTTCTGAAGTTGTGCAAATGCTGGAATGAACTTTAGGTTACTGCTGATAACAATGTATTGCTGTTAAATAAGTAAATAAAGCTAACCCAACCCAACCTAGCCACCTAACCTAAACAAACTCTAACCTAACATAACCTAATCCAACCTAACCCCATCTAATTTAAAAGAACCCTAGCCAATCTGATCTAATTTATTTATTTACATTTTAATAAATAGGTAAAGAAATGCATAAATACATAAATATGTAACCTAAACCCAATCCAACCTAATTATATCAATGAACACATAAGCAAACATGTAAACGAGTAAATAAATAAAAGCAAAGGATTTTGCCCCCTTAAATAATATGTACTCCTTTTTTATTTACAAAACCAACATTGCACAAACCATATCCAAAACCGTAAAATTTCTATCTGTCCTGCCTGTTTCAGTGACATTAAGGGCCAAAATTATGGACAGAAATGTTGCTCTTGTCTATATGGTGTGTCCATACATTGGTTTTGTACATAAAAATAATATTATCACTGCACAGAATGAACAACATTAAGATGTACTCCTTTGTTTACAGTCAGAGTATTCATATTCTATTGCGTCTTTTATGCTGGGCTAGCAGCTTTCTGGGCAACTTGCATGTGGGGACTGCTGCAGACCATAGATGAAGAAACTCCTACATATGTACTGGACAGATCTATAATTGGAACCTCACCTGGTAATGTATCACAAACATTTCTAACATAGTACTGACACAACTATGAGTGACTGCAATTCAGCCATACCCTCATGAGACGAAGATTCAAGTCTTCTTGTATGTTCAGCCATGCTGACTCATAAATAATTTCCAACGTTTTGGAGGTGCATACTGCCTCCATCTTCAAGATCAAGTAGTCCAGAAGAGAAGCTGCTCATCTCTGACAGCTTGACCATGAAGAGAGATGCATTACACTCTGTCAAAATGTTTGTTAACTATTCACCAGTCAACATTATGTAACATCCCAGAAGACTTGAAACTCCCATGAAGAAAATCACTTGCAAACTTAAGCATTCATATTAAAATGGATCTGAGGGGCATAGGTTATGAGTAGCTGGAATGAATATAATTGGCTCACGAGGGTGAAAAAAGCATAACTCTGTGAGCATTGTAATGAATGCTTTGGTCAGATACGAGCATATGCAGCAAATCCCTTGACTAGCTCAGTAACTATTAACTTTTTAAAGAAGACCCTGTATCATGGAGTTGACTAATGAAGCTCCTGATTATGTGATTTCCCAATTTTCAGCCAATTTCATTCTTCTCTTAAATCAAAATATTTTCTGAAGGTCTTTGTTTATATGTCTGTAATTTACATTTATGTCTTAGAGTAAGAAACTTTCATGTTCCAAATTTATAGGTTTGGCATCCCGTCCACTGTCCCCAGAAGGACGTGAAAGTGTACTGGTTTACAACCGAACCAGTAGGAAATGGATATCACCTACCATTAGCGGTTTACCAACAGTGGATACATTCTTGGAAGGTATCACACCAGCACACTGAATATGTTCTTCATAGTACTGTGTACAGCCACATCTAAGAAGTTATAATTGTGAGGACTTAATAAATTGAGTGCATGTTGAAGTCATGACATTCAATCCACTCACATTTTCATCTTCAAAATTACTTGTTGATTTCTGGTATAACTTTAAGTTTTGCAAAGCAGTGAATATCAAGAACATGGTCTTCTGAGATGTTATGCCATGTAGTTTGGTACATGAGTACTAGAATATCAGAACAACCTGCTGTCTCCAACTTTAACCTGCAGATAGCAGCATCAGGACCTCTGAAACACTGGTACACATAAAGCAAAAACATGGCATGACATCCAACAGACTGTAATACTTTCCAACACACTACCATTTCTAAACGGTGCCATCATACAATAACATGATCAACACTGGCAAAGAATAATTGCGAAAGCACAAATATAATATATTATCAGCATATCGTCAGCATAGTTATCATCAGCACAGTACCGTTCAAAGAGTAAAAGAACAGTAACTAAATGGATCATGATCTTCTGTGAATAAGTACTACTAAAATATTAAGCTAGAAGAATGTGAGGAGAATCATAAAAAAAGTTCAGTCTTGCAAGCTGGTTCCATGAGATTCAAACTAGCTACCTCCTAAGCAAAATGTTCTGCCACTGATCTGTTGTTCATTCTTGTGTTTCAGAATACCAGACACCAGCCAGTAACTCACAGAATTGTAGCTATTATGAGAAAAGGCAAAATGAGAGTGTGGTGTGTGATGTGGATATCAGTGAATGGGGCAGCTGTAAACCTGATGGCAGATTTGTCTCCAATATGTGCATGTTCTTCAAGATCAACAAGGCAAGTGGTCTTTCAAACAAGATAAAAAGAGAAGTGAATTGTTATGTAATTCTGTTGGACCTGAAATTGGTGGTGGGAACTAACATCACAGAACACAGTCTTTCTTAAAAACTGAACAGGTCCTTAACTAGTACCAGCTTCTTATGAATCCAAAACCAACTTACATGAGGCAATAGGAAAAAATGTACATTTAGATCCAAATGCATTAATACAACACACCTGATTCACAGCAGCAGATTTCTGAAATTATACTTTCATGAAATAAAACATAAAATGAAAATGACTTGAATTTAAACAATATCATAAACCTTTTAGCTGTTAAGTTGTATAAAATAAACAGGTAACATGAACAGACATAGAAACTGGCATAAAGAAAATCCATGGCCATCAGTGAGTAAGTTGGATTTCAAACCTGTGCACTTTGGGTTAAGCATCATGCCATGAAGGCATACTGATGAAGGGAAGAAGAGTACCACACATTCTTAACCACAGCAGTGGATGGAAGTCGGTGCCGGCTTTATGCACCAGCCCTGAGGAAACAGCCCCTGCTACCCACTGAATGGGAAAGATTGGGTCCCAGAGCATACAGCTGCTTTAGAGAAGGGAAGCATCTCTTGTCCTTTTTTGAACCACAATTGTTCAGGTGTCCTAACCATAGCTTAGCCACTATACCAATGAAAGAAATCACAGCTCTCTGTGAACTCCTTTATGTTATACAGAGAGCAGCTGTTTACTTTGTGTATCTGTCTTCTGGATTTTGTAGCCTAGACCTTTCATATAACTTCAGTTTTTGCAGATGGGAATGTGGAGCCTACTGTGCAGTTTGGGAGGGGGGGCATGCAGTCAAGAAGGCTTCGAGCAAGAGAAGTGATATGAGACTGACTCAGTTTGCATCCTTCTTTGCAGCTGAGATCTGGAGATCTGTACATGCTCTAAGAAGGCAGTAGAATGATACGTGAATTGAAAATGAAGAAATGTAATCCGTATTGCAGCTAGCTTAAAGAGTGAGTGCATGGTTCATCAAACTGTGTAAATTCCCTGACTCAGATAGCCTGGATGGGAAAGTTTGCCCATAATATAATGAGGCTTCCACACACACTTCTACAGAAAATAGAGCATTTTTGGTTAGCAGCTGCCCCAGACTTGCATTTTGTAGGTACACAGTTCAAATAACTGCCACATAGTGGCTGATCTGACAGTTTTCACAACTTTTCTCATTCACTTCAGGTCACAATTGTGTTTTCTCTAAATATTTATTTACCAACTGCACTGATCTTCCAACTCATTCAGTGCATTATACCTCAGTAGTTCAGCCATCATTATTAACCCTTCAATGCTGGCCTCAGTGCACTGTATGTACCTTTAATTACTTACAGACTGCCAGCCTCAATGCATCATACTGCCGTAAATGTATTTGAGGGTTCTATAAATTTACCACTCCACCCTGGGCAGTAGTTGGAATTTCATCCCAAGGGTTATTTATATAACCTCAGGATATATTAATTGTTTTGTCAAGTGTTTAATCATGAAAACAAATACTTCATTTTGGATCTATGATTTCACACATAATTAGTTACTGGTTGAGTGTTTTACAATGCCATATGAAATGATGAAATTACATAATGTTGAGAGAGGTAATTACTCATGACACTTCGTCATTTGCAACCTGGGAGGACACAAAAAAGTGACTGTAGTTCATTTTAAGGTACTAGCCCGTGTTAGTAAATTGATGAATCTGTCTCAAAAACTACTTCCTACTCAGAATTCAAAACCAGGTACCTTTATTACCATGTTACTATTGTGCCAAAAACTGTTAAAAATTTTATACACCAAACACTATGGGTAAGTGGATTGCATTGCTGGTTTGCATTCAGTAAGTCCCAGCATAAAGTCTTAGCACAAAGACTTATGGCTGAGCTCTTTCATGGTTGTTTTTGGTCCCTCCATGTATATGTCAGAAGAGTATCACTAATTACACCATGACAGGTTCTAGGCACATTATTCCAAATGCATTCTACCACCTGACACTATACAGGATAAGACATGGCTTATTTCTTAATGTCAGGATTTTTTCTGAGATCATTCCCACTCAGAAATGTCTTATGAACATGAGTCAAATTCCCATGGGTTACAGATGTATCACAAACTAGATGTAAAACAAAAGTAAGAATAAGCAGACAAGTAAATTTCCTTATTGCCAAATTTACAATAAATGTTCAAATTGACCAACCCAGCCTGAACGCACCTCTTGGCACATGCAGCACACAGTTCTCATCAGTTCATTAGCACTAACCTTGACAAAGGTCACAACATCCAAAATGACAGATCGGTGTATCTAATTCTTTCACTTTTTGTTCATACAACAGATCTTGAATGTGCCCCCCCTCCCCCCTCCCCCCAAAGATAAAAATCAGGGATTTGAGGTTTGGAAATCTTAATGGCCTGTGATGCTGACCACCATGACCGATCTCTTGACCAAGGAAGCTGTGCCCAAGAAACATTTCCACAGACATGGCAAAATGTGTAATGAGGATGAGGGTGGTCATTTTTAATATTTAGAAATTCAGTAAAAAATTTACCAAGCCTCCTATTCAATGTGTACCAGGCGCTCTTTCCATGGGGTAAAGCAGCCGGAGCGTGAAACTGGCCGCTCACCTCCACTTAGTGCAGAGGTTAAGAATGAGTGGAACTATACATCTACTGCCCCTGTATGACTACATGGAATGGACAGAGACAACTTTACTGCACGTAAGTACACGTTCAATTACGGGCCACAGTAGGTCAGTCGGCATAGTGACTGGGCTAGGGACTGGATGATCAAGACATTGATGTTTGAAGTCTCATAATAGCAAAAGATGTTTCTCTTCTCCAGAGCATAGAAATCAGCTCTGTAACCCACCCAGCCTCCTATTCAGTAGGTACCAGTTACCTTCTTTCTGGGTAGATTGGGTGGGACATGATGATGACTACACACCTCCATCGACTGCCAAGGTAAATAATGCATGGTGTTATGATATATACTCCCCACTCCCATATATCTTCATGGCATGGTGATTAAACACAGGGACAATTTACCTTTACCTTTCCTTGTTTGCTCACTGCTCCCACTTTAACACCCTGATAATGATAAATAAGCAATCCTTGGGAATCAGACCTTTATTTGTATCATTATGTTTGGGAAAGACCTCTGGAATACATCAAGAGGCACTATGCGAAGTCCTGAATCAGTCTGCATAATCTGGGCTACAGGCAGCATTGTTAAACTACAAACAAATAAAACATAAATTGTGTACTCAAAACATGCCTATGTATTGCAGGTGTTTGAATGGTTGCCAGAGTACTATACAGACTTCACGTTCCTGCCACAAGAGATGCCAGAAAAGTTGAAGAATAAAATCAATGATACATTGTCATCCTCCCAAAATCTTGTAAGTGTTAATTTCAGTTTGCATAAAAAAATCTCTCTACAATGAGGTTACTGTACTTGGAAGTGCATTATGACTCTCACATATAACATACACACAAGACAGGTAGTGTACATAAATGTAACACTGTGGCACATTCGCACAACCATTGTTGCAGTGGAAACACATCAAAGTGTTCTCTGTTTTACCACATTATCACATACCTGGCATGGTTTGGAGGGGGGGGGGGGAATATTGAATATAAGAAGTGTGTTTTGATTTTCCCTACAAATTTTGTCTGAAACATTTCTCATTGTAAGAACTCGGTGAGATATTACCATAAAACTACACAGGTCTTCATGTACAGTACCCATTATTCTTGTTGGATTTTAATCAAACTTGAATTTTCTCAACAGACTTGAAAAATCTTCATATATCCAATTTCATGTAATCCATCTAGTGGGAGCTGAGTTGTTCCATGCTGACAGACAGATATGACACAGTTAATAGTTGTTTTTTTATGCAATTTTGTGAATGTGCCTCTGTGCCCTGTTTCCCTCCATCAATCAAATACAGAACACCCAAAGCCACAGTGAAAAAAAAGGTTGCGTGTACAGTAGCCATGGCTGTTAAACTGATGTTATAGAGAACTGTATCTACATGCAGTCTGAATTCACATGCCCAAAATTTCTTTTTAATTGTGGAAGTGTGCTTTTCCTTTTGATCTTCATATTGTTGCTGTAAATAAAACTCCGTGTTGGTAATATATAGTCACCCACTATCTTTCTCTGAATATAAACCATTTTATAAATTTTTGTCATTTCAAATGACCTCAATGACTAGTCACTTCCATTTGGATCACTTATGCTATACATCAAGCCCACTCACTGGCTCATTCCTATCCCCACTCTTCTTATTGGAATGGTTGCAAGATCCCTGTGAGTCATCTGCGTTCACAGTGTGGATTTCCGTTTAATACTAATGCTACATAGATTGATAATAAGAAACAGCATCATAATTTCAGATGAAATCTCCCAAGTACCAGTTCCACATAGGTAGAGAAAAGGCAATAGGATACATTTTAGACAATAAGAGGACATGGATAAGACACATGCTAATCATGGAGAAAGTGAATGAAACTGGTGGTAATTGGCTACATCTCCAAGAAAACCTTTGGTGAAATCTGTGCAGCAAATGGTCATGTCATCACCATGAAATGTAATAAAACTGCTGCATTTGCATTTATATAAGACAACACAAATTCTATAATGCAGATCATGAACCTAAACTAAACTGTATGAACTTGTAGCTTTGGGGGGGGTGTATACTGGAGGAATCGCCCTCCCATATGTTCTGTTTGGAGATAAAGCTGGGTTTCATCACATTGGATATGTGTGAATTCTCAAAATAACACATATTGATGTGCATGAAATGCTATGCTAATGGAAAGTGTGCTATTACATGAAGTGTGGGTTCATGTGCGCTGTGCTATAAGGGCAACTGGAATTACTGGTCCCATTTTTCTTTCTGAAACCATAAATTCACAATGGTAAATAACACATATTGACACTACTTCTTTAACGCCTATCTCATTATGACAGAATATATAATGAGATGCCATGAAGACAGTACTACCAGTATCCTTGGTGCTGCAAATCACAGTTTTTACATGGATGTAAGAAGTGCAATTGGTGAGGAATTATTGTACACATTGTTCTACATCTTTAAGTGCTCATACTTCACTCTGACACATTTTTAAATGGCTTAAATAAGGATTATAGTTAGATATCAGTAAATATATATAATAATAAACAACTTCTAATCTTCAGGCAAGAAAAGTGTGGCTCAGCTGTGTAGGCAGGAATAAAGAGGATGAGAAAAATCTGGGGAACATTACATATTCTCCAGAGCAGGGATTTCCTGGTTACTACTATCCGTTCCGCAATCAAATTGGTTTCAGAAGCCCTGTCGTTGCTGTGCACATTATGGCCCCCACACGTAAGTCTTTCAACATCTGTTTTTGCAATTACAAGTATGTTTCAAACACTGATCAGTATATTCACAGATTTAAATTTTCTATACTCTGAAGTGCACTGAATTACCTGTTTCATCATTTTACAATGTTTTTTCTCGTATTCCATATTTGAAAATGAGAGGTACATTTGCCTCTGTCACTAAACACTACAACATGAAGGTGTATAGGACATACAGAGGTAACGCTCAATTAATTCTAGACCACAGCACTAAGTACAAGTTAGCAGTCAAGCTTAGACATCAACTGGATAGTGCGCTGGATGGAAGGATAAGAAAAGAATTCCTGCCTGTACTGGTAAACAAAAGCCAGTCTTCCCATCCATAGGTAAAGGGAAAGTTCTTGCTATAACATGGCATGAAGACACAAAGGGGAGGTAGTAGTAGGGATTTACCCATTCACAATAACACTGGTGCCAGACGGGGGTGGGTGGCCAACACCGTGCCCTCGCAGCAGATCCCCTGGCAAAGAGACCCAGTACCCATCGTACAGAAGACTGGATGGACCTCAGGGCCCGTCCAAACATGTACAGAAAATGCTCCCACTAGGATTCAAACTCCCAACCATCCAGCCAGTAGCACGCTGCTAACCAAGTATGCCATCCTGGCCGCCTGTCTTCCTCTCCATAGATGGTTAATTTATTCACTGAATTACCCTGGTTTTGGCATACTTTATTCAATGCATTAAAATTGTTATGACCTAATTACTACTGATATATATATATATATATACTTACTCCATGGTGCAGAGTTCTTCTTGAGAAGCTAACTGGTTTGCAGCTAGTCAAGAAACTCCCTGCATTTCACGGAACCCGAAGGTTCATTACCGCACTCACAAGCGTCCGCCACCTGTCTCTATCCTGGGCCAGCCCAATCCAGTCCACATACCCACATCCCACCTCCTGGAGATCCTTCCTAATATTATCCACC
>Ga0131853_10027128_pt1 | contig 10291 bp, 6 predicted proteins | sample TergutLab28metaG_FD_92764 | JGI IMG/M metagenome (GOLD analysis project Ga0131853, IMG submission 92764) | Labiotermes labralis P1 segment gut microbial communities from Petit-Saut dam, French Guiana - Lab288 P1 (version 2) (version 2) | ecosystem: Host-associated > Arthropoda: Insects >... | reverse complement strand
TAGAGAGCACACACAATCCATAACAAAAGTCCACCAGCAGTAGATATCGGACATGGACAAACAGTAGCTGGAGACCCACACAGGACAGCAGCGAGCAGACATATTTGAGCTGCACACCCCAGGATAGCGCACATCACTGATACCCCCCCCCCTGTGTCCCTTAAAAATAACATATAACAAACATCACAGATGCTGAGATCTCACCATCGTGACATATCCATACCAATCCTGTAAAGCACTACCACCATGCTTTCGGATGAAAACCTGATGATGGCCACATTAGGCCGAAACATGTAGTTTATTTCATCCTTTATTAAACATCTTTTTTAGATATTGTTGTGTTATTGACTGATACCCACACCTATTGTTTATATGTGTGCCTATTTTTAAAATGTTTTAGTGGAGTGCGACCGATCTTCAATTAGAGCATAAATTCCGTTTAAGTGTTGTAAAAAAATTAACAAAATATACAAGGTTTTCAATATATATAGATCAGGAATTCCAACATTGCACTGAAAGTAAAGGAAGTGTCGAATTTGCCAGGTTTTTGGATAAACAGGATCACAGTTAACCTTTCGAAACTAAAATATATGCTGACAAGTACGGTTAAAGACGGAATCTTGGTTAAAATTCAGCCCTATGAGGTTACGATATATGTGCGCTTTTTTGTGTTATGGTTTCGTACGTAGTTTGAAATTTTGCTATGAAATGATCGTCTGTTCAAAGGTTTCTCCGAATGTATATCATTTATTCTTCCATAATTAGTTCTGAGCTCGGAGAGGCCAGAGAGTATAATTCTCAAAACGTAAAGAGGAAACAATTCTCTAGGTGTGTCAGATATCAAAGGCTGAGTTCTCCTTTAAAAAGACTCCTTGCCCGTCAGTGTTTGTCGTTGCTTTAGTGCTCAAACAACTCTGGCTATCAGCTAATTAATGTAGTGGCAGTAGTCCACTTTAGTTCATTTTGTTACGAAAGTAGACCTATGTATAAACGAGTGCAGATTATTATAAATATAACACATGTTTTGTTACAGTTAGATAATAACAGCCATTTACATTTTCATGAAATTGACACTTTTTCTTTTTCTCTTCTTATAGTACTTCAAACCGAAGTTCACAGTCTTCCGTAACTGCAAGTTCTCCATTTAAACTAGACGACTACGAATATATTCCAGCATTTCATATAATGAAAGTGTTTCCTAACTGTATGGCTTCACGATACTGCCTCATGTATCAATAAATTCTTCTGTGCCAACACTAAGGCTGTAAAATCGTTCATATCAAAAGTCGTTTTTCGCATTATGGTGAGCAACATGTGAAATACAGGATCACTATAATGATAAAAAAAGAGTAGGTACCCAGTCCAGAGCATACCGTTTCTGATAAAATTGGTTTCTTTGTTTTGTAACATAGTTACATATTTCGCGTTGTAATAATGCCACTTAGGAATGTTTTGTAAAAAATAGTAGAGGAAAATATTACAGAATTTACATTTTCTGAAAACCGGATATCGGTATCTCAAACTTTATGATTCGTTTTCACAAGAACCATAAAATATATACTCTATTATATTTTATTATATGCTTCAGTTTAAGTATTAATTGGCCGTTCTCATGAAACAACAGTATCTCAAATGCCTTATCTAACATGACAACGTAAAGATTACCGTCTTTTGCTGTGTGATGATTTGTTATTTGATAGATATGTACTAACGATTCCAAAGAAATGTGCTTGCTGCTTTTACTGTAGTGTAGAAAAGTGCCCTTGTATCCTCATATACCTGAAGAATCCTCCGAGAATCTAGAAAACGATACGGTGTCGAATGCCAGCAGAACACAGTTTTCTTTGTACTATTGCAAGGAAATCCCATATGTCACTTGTGTAATTGCATTGTGCTTCAGATATTACAAGAGTAAACTGCATTTCAATGCTAGGAAATATTCTGAATTATTCGCTTCACATAATCTGTTAAATTAGAAAATATGTTCGAAAAATTTAAGTGTTTTTCGAAAGTGTTTTTAAAGATTGTATGCGTTGTGAATTGCCTTAATCTTAATACTTATTGTCCCTTGGGGACATATCAGAAAATTATTGATAAATTTATATTTGTAAACATTTTTGTACGAAATTTCCTTTCACAGCAAATCCGGAGAACCCTAAAACTAAAATACCTAAACAAATTATTGACTGTATGCAGCAGAATAATTCTTGGGAAGCTTGATTTATCAGACTATCTAGAAATTTCCTCTCTTGTATTCAAAACAAATACTCAGTGCCCTGTTCGAAGGAATCTGCCACTGGCTCCTGTCAAGAACCAAAGTCTTCCTGTCCCTTATGATGGGTCAGTGAGGCCAGAATAAACATGTATATTAAAAGATTATTGTAATTATTGTACATTTCTTGGATTACATTGTTACAAAAGTATTAAAATGCATGGAATGGAGAATGTAAAAAAAGCATATTAATATTAACCTTCAATTCAGGCCAGGGGAAATTCAAGCGATTTCTTTCTTCTTTTTTGACTACAACTTTACATGGCTTACACGTGCCTCCAAAGCATAGGCCTACTACATAATTTTGTATGGAAGCAAGCTCCTATTATCAGAGTAAAAACTAAGCTTCTCAATTATGAAGAACAACTGTTTAATATTATAAAATCGCTATGTATTATGCAGAACGTACGAAGTGCATAATTAATCTTTGTGAAGTAATTCAGAATTTTCTAATTTTAAAATAAAGTTTACGTGACTGCGTATTAACCACTGTAATTGAAATTTTTAGGCAATATGGGACATTGATTGAAATAAACTTCAAAATTGAGCATATTGCTTTGGCGTTAAGGCCTATTAATTTACATTCAGTCTATCCTAATTCAAACCTACTAGTTTATAGTATAGACATTAAGTGTGTACGCAACGAAATTGACTCATATATCAGAGAAGACATTGCGCTTTTCTTACATATGACTTTGGCTGTTACATGAGAAACTTCTAAACATGTAAGTTCTCGAAGATTACCCTCTTTTCGAGTGAGACGCCCTAAATTTTGGTGGAGAGAAAGGAGTTTTGGTGATTATCCAGTAACCAGCATGGCGTCATGTCTCAGAAATAATATTCGTTAGTTATCTGTTTGAGTAACTCACATGCAGCCGTCGCATACATAATTTCTCATTCCTGTTAGCAGATATGGAATGTAATAAAGTATTCAAGCCATTAGCTTCACGGCAAATGATATATGTAAAGTGAGAGGACTTGGGGTATTAAGACGTATTAATTTTAATTATATAATTTAATGCGTAAGCCATCACACTGTAAATTCTCCATCAACTCTACATCGACGTAAACCTAACAGTCTATAGGTAGAACCGTAAACATTGAATTACGTAACAGCGAACTGCAATCGTGTCAATATTAGGTCTACGTTGTCTGCCGCTCTGGAACACATTCCAACCGGAAACATGCCATGCATTCCAATAGATATCTCAGTAATCGCGAATGGTAAACGGGGAGGGGGTTGGGGGACGAGGGTCGAATTGTTTGAGGAACACGCTGCGGCTTCCGAGGAGATTCGTCTTGCGGCATAGTAGCCATTGTCTGCTGTTCCCCTGATATCATAATCTGAGTCACAGAACAGGTATTGCCGACTAGGCTCGAAACGTTCTACAGGAACCCACTTTTTAAACACCTGATATAAGTTATATTTTTAAACTTAATTGTCTTTACTAAACGCACATTAAATGTGTTACATTTAGGGTTCGCGGATCTGTGAATAAAAAGAATACAGTCTACTGTGATGTGGTTCCGTGTAGGTACAAAATTTTCGCAGGAATCCCGGTGATTCACTTTCATGCAGAAAAGGCACTTACGTTGACCTCTTGTCGTTACACCCTTTGGATATAACCTCGCGTTTTAGCCTGATGGCGTAGCGCATAAAAATATTTTATATTCCACCTGGAATGCTGTTCTGTTTAAGTTTTTTTTTGTTACCTTTATTTTGGTTCAGCGACGCTTCATAGTGCATAAGATTATGGTGATAATAAGATGTGGATGATTAAGCAGAAATATTGTGGCATGGAGTGGTTGTGGCCTTACGTTTATATACTGTTACGGGATTTGCTTGGGTTTCCTGAAGCTAAGGCAAAGAGACTTGTCTGTTTCACTGGTCTGATTGTTAACGTTCGATATCGGGACGTACCGAATACGAAGAAACAATGCTAATAACTCCTTCGCATTTTGTGTCTTTATGCGTTCAGTAATGTCTGTGAGAGTAAGTGACTAAAAATGCAAAGGTTCTAAAGCATTTAGTCTTCAGCACAAAGGTTGTACTGGCAGTTTTGAAGTTAGTGACGTTTATGCAAAAATGCAAAGTAAAGAATCATTATAATCTTCATCATTATCATCATCATGATCCGTCGCTAGTTAGGCCGTGATAGACCTGTTTTGGCTTGCGAAGAAGGATAATAATTATATGTTTACATTATTACGTAAATTTGTCCCTGTTCCCGCCATGAAGGCAGCTGTGGGAGTAAAAGTATATTCCAACTCGTTCTTAACTCCAGTACTAGACAGAGCTGTGCGTGCAAGTTCACGCTCCAGCCACATTAGCCTGAGGAAAGATCAATCGTTACCTATTAAGTGTAAAACTGGACGGATCTAAAAACAGATCTTCACGTTTTGGAAAAGAGAAACGTTTCTTGTCATTGCCTGAAATCGAAGGACGATTCTGCTGTAGTGTGGCCCGTTACGCGGTCGCCTTACCAACTACATTATCCCAGCTGCAGTACAGACATGTGTTTTACGGTTATCGTGAAGTGTTTTATGTTCAGGCTCGTACCTAGGAAGTAGATAGCATAATTTAAAACTTCATATTTCTTCATATGGTCAAAAAATTCCCCGATTTAATGAAAACATAAATTTAATTCTGTATTGATTAAAGAGCTTGTCTCTTAAGTCCGTTCTGAGCCCATGGGGTTTACTCCGCCACTTAATACACTCTTTCATTAACAAGATTCATTATAATACATTCTACACACCTACAACTGTCTCCTCCCAGTTATATTTTCCTTTGAGGTTTTCAGACCAAAATTCTGTATGCGTATGTCACATCCCCTGACGTGGAACACATCCTTTCCACCGGAGCCTTCTTCATTTCATCAGCCTAGCAATATTAGCTCAAGATTAATAATTAAGGAACAGCTCGCTATATGCACACACTGAGGTGTTCTTGGGAATGTCGTCGGTGACCTTACTGATGTACCGTCAGCTTCGTTGTAGAAGCACACATGTCATTGTTATTCTAATGAGTGTAATCGTAATTTGGTGTTGTGTATTCCCTTTGTCAAGTTTTCAGTCTTCACTGACACGAAATGTGGTTTACTAAATAGGGAACAGTAAATTGGAGGAATTTATTGCTTCCATTTCCAAGAATATCCTGTCCTTAAAGGTGGAAGTAACAGATTCTGGTGAAACTTTACGCTTATTTAACAAACCACATGGCCTTACAACCCAAGAGACTTAATACTAAACCAAGAGATTTAATACTAAGCTGTGACAAATTCATATCTCACATTTGCCATGTTCTTTCTCTGTTAATTTCCAAACGTGATATAGGTCTACATCCATTGTGGCTCTAGGTACTAGTTCGTAAGAATTTATATAAATTCCATATGGAAGAGTGATATCAAATTTTTCATAAAACTGAAACACGTATGTGTATGATATCTTCGTCGTTCTCGGCGTATTGAGCAGCGCTGATTGGTAGTTACTTACCGACTTTTCGGGACCGTATCGGCGTTATCTTCAAGGGTCATTCTTCTGGACTCTTGAAGATGGGGTCAATATGTTGTTCCGAAACATCGGTAACTACCAAGCAATCCCGTGTAATATCGCTGTAAAGCGAAGACATCCTTTACACCGCGGCGGAATCTCGCAATCACGCACGTATGTGTGTGTGTGTGTGTGTTTGTGTGTGTGTGTATATATATATATATGACGGTTTGGAGTTTCTCGAAGTGAAACTTATTTAATTTTCTGTCTGAGTTGTGGGAGCTCTTTCTACTGGGATATGAAAAGACAGTCATTTACTAAAGTATGCCGAATTAAGGGAGATAATGAAAGATTCCATGGGCTATACACACACCCACATATAGCTGTGTTTAATATTGAGGGGGAGGAAACAGATTCTACCTATACGTATGTATTAATACATCTACACTTACGGCATCATATCCCAGAAGACGATCTCCGATAGTTGAACTACTAAGAATCCCAAATTAAAAAAAAAAAAAGAAATTCGCAATTTGGTGATATTTGAGAAGGATTCAAGACAATATTTCGGTTTGTAGATAAGCGTGATTTTAGGCGCGTTCACAGAATTGCCAAAACGACTGTCAACTTCGTCATGTCTGTCTGTCTGTAGGTTCACATTGAACAAATCGGTCTCCCCTGGACGTATTTTCATGAAATTTTATATTTGAATATTATTCTAAAATCTGTCCAGAAAATTCAAGTTTCATTAAAATCCGACAAGAGTAACAGGTACTCTCCATGACGAAAAATACACCTTTATGATCATATCTCGAAGTTCTTAGAATGAAAAATGTTTCAAGCAAACGTTGTAGAGAAAATCAAAACACACTTATTATGTTCAGCAAAAGTTCCTGAAAACAGTGTCGTTTATGAGATAATGTGGAAAAATATTGTACAGCCGGACAGGCCACAGATGTCACATGGTGTATAAGCAAAACACAAACACGCTTCTAATATATAATAGTTAATGATTTTCACAGCAACGATGGTTGCATAAACGTGCCGCAAAATTAAGTTATACTTATATTGTTTGTCTTGATAAATTTTAAAATAAAGAATAGGGTTATCAATTCTACAAGGTTGTGACGACGGTGTATCATGACTAAAATCTTTAAATGTAAGGACGATTTCTATGGTATATATATTTTTTAATTAATGTAATTAATACAGCACTACGTTTCCGGGACAGAGTTGGCCTCATCTTCTGGCTTTCTTCTAACAAATAATGTTATTACGTAATTATATATTCTTCTTTAACAACAGCCAGAGCCAAGGGACCATGCTGTCCCCGAACAATAATGTAATAACTGTATTAATTTCATTATATTAGGCGATGGGAGAAGTCCATAAAGTAAATGAGGTTACATAAGTTTATCTGCTCATTGGCACCTCAAATATTCATCACATTTGTTTAGTGTTCATAGAAAAATTATGTGCATATGAAGTAGTAGGCACCCACCACTCAGAGAAATTATTTAGCACCTTGAAAACTGCACTACTTAAGAGAGTATTTGTCTCACTCTCATTCAAACCACGTAAATCTAGTTAGGTGTATAAGTCATAGGTCTATATATTTCTGTGAGTGCCTGTGAGAATTGCACCGTATGACTCCACGTTAAAATTTTGAAGTTAATGTTTCCTTGGTGTTTAAAAACCAAATCTAAGCTGAAGTTACTGGCAACGGTATTCTAGAAGTGAATTCCTGTAATGCGAACACAGAATATTCCATTGGGGCAAATGCGAAATTAATCCGAAAGTAATAATTTATCGAAGCCTTGAAATCTTTGAATTCTGTTTATGAACAGCAGCAACATTCTTATTGGATCCCCCGTATTGTTTGCTTAACGACACCGTCACTGACAGGGAGATTCTCATTTTTCTTTTTACTATCAAAAAACGTAAACTTTATGCTGTGCATACGGTGTGATAAGTTTAATTTTGTTTTCTTTCCAAACACTCTTACACATATTTACGTCTTAACTGCATTTGACATAGGACCTTTCGATGCTAACTTCATCAGTATCCTCGTTGCCATCTGTCTAAATGTATTGTTAGTTGTACTATGCTGCATTATATGGCAATACAAGACGTTGTATTTACCCTGCATGAGTGCAAAAAATTTTTTTTTTTTTTGGTTTTGCACGTTATTGCATTGCAGCTGACTTTAAAGCACACGCTGATCCTTATAGTAGGTTTGCACTATTTGCTCTCCCGAAACTCGGGTTTTGCCCTATTGTATTCAAACTGTTCATCTCCCTGTTGCAGTCACATACTACTTGTGTGTGTGTGTCTGGGTCTTTTCTATTGTAGGCCCTTTGTTTAAGGTTTCTTTGATTTATTGTTGGTAATTATGTTTGTGTTAGCATGCCCATTGTCGGGTGCTGTTTAGCGGACACCGCTACAGTCTCATAGATCCAGGCTCTGTGCATAATTTTGGCCATCGTGTAAGGCTGTTATAACTTGTTGGTTATCCTGTTGGCCTAACTGGTACTACTATGCAAACACCACACAGCTACGTAGCACCAGACACTGAACACGTACCAGTGATACGACAATCACGAAGTGTACGGGGTGCTGATAAGTCCTTAGCCCGACCAGGAAGGAAACAAGCTACAGCGAACAAACTCGGGATTTATTCAACATACTCCCCACGAAGCTCAATACACTTTTTAGCCCGTTGCTCTAACTTTTGCAAGCCACTCAAAAAAATTAAGACTTTGTCCGTCCAACCAGGACTCCACGGCAGCAATGACCTCCGCGTCGGACGAAAAATGGCGACCTCTCAATTGTGTTTTCCGTCCAGGGAACAGGTAGTAGTCCGACGGGGCCAGAACCGGAGAATAGATTGGGTTATCAAGACACTGGAAGCCCAGGTAGGCCACTATCTTCTCGGTTGCAAGTGATGGGTGAGGCGGGGCATTGTCTTGCAAGAACAAGATCTCTTGGTGAGCTTTCCGTGGCGTTTTTCTTCAAAATGTCCTTCAATTGCACCATCTGATATGAGTAATACTCCGCGTTGATAGTTTGGCTCTTTGGAAGATAATCAATGTGGAGGATGCCGTCTTGATCCCAAAAAGTCGAGGCGGGAAATTTTCCAGCTTATTTTTGTACTCGAAATTATTTGGGGCGGAGTGAGCCGCTATGCTGCCACTCCATTGATTGTTGTTTTGTCTCCGGGTCATAGTGATATAACCAGGTTTCGTCCATGGTCACCAATCGCGACAGGAAATCATTTCGATCGCGCCGAAAAAATTCCAAAAGTTGCTCAGACGACTGGCACAGTTGACGTTTTTGATCCGCGTTCAGGCATTTCGGGACCCACTTCGTGGAGAGCTTCCGCTTGTCCAAATCTTCATGAATGATGGCTCCAACTCGCTCACGTGAGATGCCCATTTGCTTAGCTATTGATTTAGCAGAAATCCGGCGGTCTTTCAATATTAGCCCGTGAATGTGATCAACAATCTCCATCTCCAGGGTGGTCACTGGTTTATGTCGTCCAGGACGAGGCGCATCAGAGGTGGAAAAATCACTACCTTTAAACTGGGCCACCCAGTTTTTGACTGTGGCATACGTTGGTGCATGTTCCCCTATTGTTTCTCTCAGAATGGCGTGAATTTCCTTCGGCGCTTTTCCTTGCAAGGAAATAATAAACTTAATGACAGCTCGCGTCTCGATGTTGTCGAAATCGCGCATGTCGCCTGACATGCTTCCTTTCAGCCTCTGTAACAAGAAAGGACTTGCAATGCAATTAGGCGCAAGAAAAGACCCCTCTTTCCAACGAAACTATCGATTCCGCCCTACGACATCGGGAAGTAGGTCGGACTAAGGACTTATCAGCACAACCTCGTAAATATCAACCTTAGAGTTAGCAGCTAGAATAAGAAAAAAACGAAAGAAATGTGAAAATTAATAGGTGATTGCAATAAACAGACAAAGAACACTGAGTGCAATATTGCAAACACGAAAGTATGGATTGAAAATAATACAAGGTACAAGACTAATTAACTGTGTGTTAATCAAACTCATAAAGGCTACGAACAACAGTTGGTATTGCCGAATAATATAGAGTAGTATCGTTAGGATAGTTCACACGTAGCTTGCGGGTAAGAAACCATAAAATTACTAAAATATGGATGACAAATGACTGGAAAAATTGCATGAACAATTGAAAATACTGACACGGTAACTTGATATAGCAGCAGCAGCAGCAGCAGCAAGAAAATGAAGAATGAAGGTATTTAAGAAGATATTTAGGTAAGAGCAAGAATAAATGGTTCTTTAAGACAAAATAACTCTAAACGTGTATCGTAAGTATCAAATGGTGATGGGCTACCACCTTGACACTCCGGTGTTAATCGGTGGGTATTATTATTATACAATATGCATGTCTCCTGTCACAGGCATTTCTTCCTGGTACTTCTCTTGAACCAGCGGTGATCCCCACCGCTCAGGCTTCAAGCTTCACATTGCAGTACTTTCCGTATT
>Ga0131853_10027127_pt1 | contig 10292 bp, 7 predicted proteins | sample TergutLab28metaG_FD_92764 | JGI IMG/M metagenome (GOLD analysis project Ga0131853, IMG submission 92764) | Labiotermes labralis P1 segment gut microbial communities from Petit-Saut dam, French Guiana - Lab288 P1 (version 2) (version 2) | ecosystem: Host-associated > Arthropoda: Insects >... | reverse complement strand
GGGGTGTAGCCGAGGATGTCCTGGACGAACAGAGCGACGAACGGCGCCAGCGAGAACATCACCATGCCGACGAGTGCGATGGCGATGAACGTCGCGACGCGGCTGCGGTCACGGAACAGCGAGAACGGCAGCAACGGGTTCTCGGCGCGGCGCTCCACCGCGAGGAAGGCGCCGAGCAGCACCAGTCCGCCGATCAGGCCGGTCAGCACGAGCGGGCTGCCCCAGCCCATCTCGGGCCCCTCGGTGAACCCGTACACGACGCCGGTGCAGCCGAGCGTCGCCAGGATCGCGCCGGGCACGTCGAGCTTGAGCCGCTCCGCCCCGGTCTCGGCGAGCGAGCCGATCGCGAGCAGCAGGATCACCAGGCCGATCGGGACGTTGATGAGGAAGATCCACCGCCACGACACCTCGGTGAGCGCGCCGCCGATGATCAGACCGGTCACCGAGCCGACGCCGGTCATCGCCGCGAAGATCGCGATGGCCTGGTTGCGCACCGGGCCGGGCGCGAACGTCGTGGCCACGAGCGCGAGCGCGGTCGGGGACGCGATCGCCGCGCCGACGCCCTGCAAGGCCCGTGCCGCGATGAGCGTCGCCTCGTTGACTGCCAGACCGCACAGCAGCGAGGCGATCGTGAACAGCGCCACGCCGCCGATGAACACCCGTTTGCGGCCGAACGAGTCACCGACGCGGCCGCCGAGCAGCATCAGTCCACCGAACGTGAGCGCGTACGACGTGATGACCCAGTTGCGGCCGGAATCGCTGAGCCCCAGGTCCTCCTGGATCTTGGCGAGCGCGAGCGAGGCGACGGTGCCGTCGAGCACCATCATCAGCTGCATGCCGCTGAGGACGATGATCGCGAGGCCGAACGCCCGCGTGGTCACGGGGTACTTCACGGCGGTGGAGTCAGACACGGGAGTTCACGTTACCGAGCGTCCGCCGAAAATCCGGCCACAGTGCCGATGACCACGATCGCGGGCGGGCGGATGTTCTCTTCCCGGACGCGGGACGCAACGGTCGCGAGGTCGGCCCGCAGCACGCGCTGCGTCCGCAGAGTGCCCTCCTGGATCACGGTGACCGGGGTGTCCGCCGGGCGTCCGCCCTCGGCGAGCACGGTCGCGAACTGCTCGATCCGCTCGACGGCCATGAGAAGCACGATCGTGCCGCGCAGCTTCGCCAGGGCCGCCCAGTCGACCAGCGAGTCGGGATGATCCGGCGCCACGTGGCCGCTGACGACGACGAACTCGTGCGTCACGCCGCGATGCGTGACGGGGATCCCCGCCGCGGACGGCACCGAGATGGCGCTGGTGATGCCGGGCACGACGGTCACCGGGATACCGGCGGCCGCGCACGCCTCGAGTTCCTCGAAGCCGCGACCGAACACGTACGGGTCGCCGCCCTTGAGTCGGACGACGAACTTGCCGGCCTTCGCACCGTCGATCAGGGCGGCGTTGATCGCCTCCTGCGCCATCGCGCGGCCGTACGGGATCTTCGCGGCGTCGATCACCTCGACGTGCGGACCGAGCTCGGCCAGCAACTCCGGCGGCGCGAGACGGTCGGCGACGACGACGTCCGCGCGCGCGAGGAGGCGCCGGCCGCGGACGGTGATGAGGTCCGGGTCGCCCGGCCCGCCACCGACGAGCGCGACACCCGGCGCGGGCGCCTCGTCGGTGTCGGTGACGGCGCCGGACTGCAGCGCCTCGAGCAGCGCGGTGCGGACGGCGGCGGACCGGCGGTGCGCACCGCCGGCGAGCACGCCGATGCTCAGGCCACCGTAGATGCCGGTAGCGGGGGTGACCGCGGTGCCCTCGCGGGCGCTGTCGGCGCGGACACAGAAGACCCGGTTTCGCTCGGCCTCGGCGACGATCGCGGCGTTGGTGTCGGGTTCGTCGGTGCACGCGATCGCGTACCAGGCGCCGTCCAGATCACCGTCGCGGTAGTCGCGCAGTTCCAGCGTGATCTGTCCGGACGTCGCCATGCCCTCGACCGCGGGTGTGACCTCGCGGGCGATGAGGTGGACCCGGGCCCCGGACGCGACGAGCAGGCCGAGGCGGCGCTGCGCGACGGTGCCGCCGCCGACCACCACGACACGACGGTCCGTCAGGTTGAGTCCGACCAGGTAGCTGGTCTCGTCACCGGCGGAAGCAGACACTGGTCTCCCCGTTCTCATTGTTCGGTCCGGACAACATGTTCAAACTCCCGCAACAGTACGGGCGACGGCGATCGTGACACCATTCGTCACGACCTTCGTCACAACCAGCGCTCCCCCACCGGCGGCGAGGATCGCCGCGGCCTCGGCAACGCTGGGGGTTCCGACGGCGTCGGCGACCCCATCGGCGGGATTCGGCACAGGCACCTCGGCGAGTTGCGCGGGCGTGTATCCGACGAGCGCGACGCCGAGGATCTGCGCCGCGTCCACGAACGCCGGCAGGGGCGCCTTCCTGTCCAGCGTCGCCAGAACTTTCACCGGCGCATCACCACACACCGACTGGACGGCGGCGACGATCTCGGCAGCGCGGACACGGCTTCCCGCCCCCACACCGACGCACAGCTCACCCACGGGCGGCCTGGACGAAGCGACGCACGGACTCCGGGTTCCCGGCTGGGTGGGTGTGCAGGTACGACGCGTGCACCGAGCCCGCGACGAAGCCCTCGCGGGTGGCCCCGGCGTCCCAGGCCCGCCAGCCCCACGCCGCCGCGACACCGTCCACGGTCGCGACATCGAGTGCGGTGCGGTGGAATTCGTGGCCGGTGACGCGGGCGCCTGCATCGAACAGCACGGAGTCGGTCAGCGCGACGGCCTCCCGGTACCCGAGGGTCAGGCGCGACCCGAAGCGGGCGTCGACGTCGATCACGCCGGCCATCGGGTGTCCGTCGAGGCTCCCGGTGAGGTACAGCAGTCCCGCGCACTCGGCGTGGATGGGAGCGCCGTCGGCGGCGAGCCGGCGAACCTGCTGCAGCAGAGCCGTGTTCGACGACAGCGCCACGGCATGTTCCTCGGGGAATCCGCCGGGTAGAACCAGACCTGCTGTCCCCGCTGGCAATTCGTCCTGCAGCGGGTCGAAGGTGACGACGTCCGCGCCCGCTGCCTCGAGGAGTTCGCGGTGCTCGGCGTACCCGAACGTGAACGCGACACCGCCGGCGAGCGCGATCACCGGCCGCGGTCCGGTGGGCGTGGGGCCCACCTCGGCGCCGGGATCCCAGGCAGCGACGTCGACGGACGAGCGTGCGAGCGCCCGGATCGCAGGCAGATCGAGGTGTGCGGCAGCGAGTTCGGTCATCGCGTCGACGGCGTCGGTCGCGGCGCGGCCGTGCTCGACTGCGGGCACCAGACCGAGATGTCGCGAGGGCACCTCGAGTTCGGCCATCCGCGGCACCGACCCCAGTACCGGCAGACCCACCCGCTCGCATGCCTGCCGCAACACCTGCTCGTGGCGCGCGCTGCCGACACGGTTGAGGATCACCCCGCCGATACGCACGGCCGAGTCGTAGGTCGAGAAGCCGTGCAGGACGGCGGCCAGGCTCTGGCTGTGGCCGCGTGCATCGACGACGAGGACGACCGGTGCACCGAGGGTCGCGGCGATCTGCGCGGTCGACCCTTCGGCCGACGGGGCCGTCGATCCGGGATCGATCTTGCCGTCGAACAGCCCCATGACGCCCTCGACCACCGCGATGTCGCAGTCGTCGCTGCCGTGCCGGAACAGCGGGCCGATCCGGTCGGCTCCTACGAGCACGGGATCGAGGTTGCGACCCGGCCGACCGGCGGCGAGTGCGTGGTAGCCGGGATCGATGTAGTCGGGCCCCACCTTGAACGGCGCCACCCGGTCGCCGTCGGCCCGCAGCGCGCCCACGAGACCGGTGGCAACGGTCGTCTTGCCGCTGCCCGACGCGGGCGCGGCGATGACGACGGCGGGAGTGCTCGGGCGGATCACCATCGTCACCACTCGATGCCGCGCTGCCCCTTGCGGCCGGCGTCCATCGGGTGCTTGATCTTGGTCATCTCGGTCACCAGATCGGCGGCGTCCATCAGTGCCTGCGGCGCGTCTCGTCCGGTGATGACGACGTGCTGGTTGCCGGGACGGTTGCGCAGCACCTCGACGACCTCGTCGGTGTCGACCCAGCCCCACTTGAGCGGGTAGGTGAACTCGTCGAGGACGTAGAAGCGGTGTGTCTCGGCCTCGAGGCGGCGCGCGATCTCGCGCCACCCCTCGAGCGCGGCCGCGGCGTGGTCCTCCTCGGTCCCGTGCTTGCGGGTCCACGACCAGCCCTCGCCCATCTTGTGCCAGCTGACGGCGCCACCGACACCGCTGGTCTCGTGCAGGTCGCCGAGCGCGCGGAACGCGGCCTCCTCGCCGACCTTCCACTTGGCGCTCTTCACGAACTGGAAGACACCCACGTCGAAGCCCTGGTTCCAGGCACGCAGCGCCATGCCGAACGCGGCCGTCGACTTCCCCTTGCCGGGCCCGGTGTGGACCGCCAGCACCGGCTGGTTGCGCCGCTGTCGGGTGGTGAGCCCGTCAGCGGGCACGTTCTCGGGTACGCCCTGAGGCATGTGCAGTCCCTTTCTCGGGCTTGGGTTTTCGGGCGGTGATTCAGGCTGCGGCGCGGACGACGCCAGCGACCTGCTGGGCCGACAGCTCGGACAGGCGCACGCAGCCGCCACGCAGGTCACGCGCGATCTCGGCGGCGAGGCCGAGCCGCACCATGCCGGTCTCGCAGTCCACGACGATCCCGGCCGCACCGGTGTCGGCGAGCATGCCCGCGGCGCGCTTGGCGCGCGCGACGGCATCCTTCCCGCCGGTCGCGCGTCCGTCGGTGAGGGCCACCACCAGCGCGCGACGCCGCGGGTCCCGCACGCGCTCGCGCAGGACGACGTCCCGGGCACGCAGGAATCCCTCGGCCAGCGGCGTGCGTCCGCCGGTCTTCATCGCCCGCAGGCGCCGAACGGCGACGTCGACCGACGACGTGGGCGGCAGCACCAGTTCGGCGTCCTTACCGCGGACGGTGATGACGGCGACCTTGTCGCGGCGCTGGTACGCGTCACGCAGCAGCGACACGACGGCGCCGGTCACGGCGGACAGCCGATCCCGGGCGGCCATCGAGCCGGAGGCGTCCACCACGAACAGCACCAGGTTACCTTCCCGACCCTCACGGATCGCGCCGCGAATATCGCTGGGCGCCAGCCGCATCGGACCGGTCACGCGACCGCGGCCGGCCTGGTGTTCGGCGGCAGCGAACAGCGTGCCCACCAGGTGCAGACCGCTGCCGGGCTCGGTGGTCGAACGCACGGTGCGGCCGCGGGTCGAGCGCGAGCGCGAGCGTCGGCCGGGGGCGCCGTCACCCACGCCCGGGATCTCGAGCAGCCGCGCGCGGAACTGCGGACCGGGGGCAGCCGCCTGCCGCTCCGAACCACCCCCGGGAGCAGGCGAATCCTGCTCGCGCGATTCATCTTTCGCATCACCGGTGGGCGCGTCGGACTCCGGCGGGGTCTCACCGCCGCCAGGGCCGTCCGGGTCCGGACCGTCCGGATCGGGCTCGGGGTCCTCGTGGGCGCGGGCGTCGGCGTCGGCCTTGTCCATCGCGTCGTCGAGCTGCTGCGGATCGAGACCGGGCTCGTCGAACGGATCACGCCGACGACGGTGCGGCAGAGTCAGTTCCGCAGCCACCCGCACGTCTTCCTCCGTGACGGCGTCGGCGCCGCGCCACGCGGCGTGCGCTGTCGCGGTGCGGGCGAGGACCAGGTCGGCGCGCATGCCCTCGACGTCGAACGACGCGCACACCGACGCGATCCGACGCAGTTCGGTGTCGGACAGCTCGACCGCATCGACCGCGGCACGTGCGGCGGCGATCCGACGGGCCAGGTCGGCATCCTCTTCGGCGTAGCGGGCCGCGAAGGCGTCCGGGTCTCGCTCGTAGTCGAGGCGGCGACGCACCACCTCCATGCGCACGTCGACGTCACGGGACGCGGCGACGTCGACGGCGAGCCCGAACCGGTCGAGCAGCTGCGGGCGCAGCTCGCCCTCCTCGGGGTTCATGGTGCCGACGAGCACGAAACGCGCCGGGTGCGAGTGGGAGACGCCGTCCCGTTCGATGTGGACGCGGCCCATGGCCGCGGCGTCGAGCAGCACGTCGACCAGGTGGTCGTGCAGGAGGTTGACCTCGTCGACGTAGAGGACGCCCTCGTGCGCGTCGGCGAGAAGTCCGGGCTGGAAGGCACGCTCGCCGTCGCGGAGCACCTTCTCGAGGTCGATCGAGCCGACGACGCGGTCCTCGGTCGCACCGACCGGGAGTTCGACGAGCCGCGCGCGGCGCCCCTCACCCGCGTCGGGCAGCAGCGCGGCGAGCGCACGCACGACCGTGGACTTCGCGGTGCCCTTCTCGCCGCGCACGAGCACGCCACCGATGCCGGGATGGACGGCGCAGAGGATCAACGCGAGGCGGAGGCGGTCCTGCCCGACGATTGCACTGAACGGGAACCCCGCAGGCCCCGAGCCGGCCTCGTGACTGTGACGCAACGATCGAATCCCTTCACTCCTCGGTTTCCGCGCCGAGAGCTTGGCGGTACGAAACGTCGCGGCATTCTGGCTTCGGGTCGATCGGATCGAACCTTCACAGTGGCGGGACCGCGCCTGATTTGCACAGGCTTCCCCGCGGACGTTCCTTCAGATCCAGCACCCTACCGTGCTGCGCCGGCGCGCTCTCCGGGGCACCCTGTGGTACCCCGGACAGCACACTGCCGCGGCCCGGGGAGAACCCCCGGGCCGCGGCAGTGTGAACGAAACCAACTCAGACCGAGGCGGACTCGACCACGTGGCCGACCTCGGGCAGCTGGGTGTCCGTGATCTCGCCGAGCTCGAGGGCGCGGGTGCTCCAGTCCCAGACCTGCTGGAACAGAGCCGGGTTGTCCGACAGCTTCTGCCCCAGCGACGGAACCATCTGCTCCAGCTTCGGCTTCCACGCCTCGTACTCGCGCGGGAAGCAGCGCTGCAGGACGTCGAGCATCGCGGGAACGGCGGTCGACGCGCCCGGGGACGCACCGAGCAGGCCGGCGACGGTGCCGTCCTCGGCGTTGACGACGGCGGTACCGAACTCGAGGACGCCGCCCTTGCCCTTCTTGCGGATGACCTGGACGCGCTGGCCGGCGGTGATGAGCTCCCAGTCGCCGCCGGTGGCGCGGGGCACGAACTCGCGCAGCGTGCGGATGCGGTCGGCAGGGCCCTGCATGAGCTCACCGATGAGGTACTTGGTGAGGCCCAGCTCGGTGACGCCGACGCCGAGCATCGACATCAGGTTGTTGGGCTTGACCGAACCGGGCAGGTCGGTGGCCTTGCCGTTCTTGAGGAACTTGGGCGACCAGCCGGCGTAGGGGCCGAACAGCAGACCCTGCTGGCCGTTGATGACGCGGGTGTCGAGGTGCGGCACGGACATCGGAGGCGCGCCGACGGCGGCCTTGCCGTACACCTTGGCGCGGTGCTGGGCGATGAGCTCCGGGTTGGTGCACCGCAGGAACTGGCCGCTGACCGGGAAACCGCCGAAGCCCTTGGCCTCCTTGATGCCGGACTTCTGCAGCAGGTGCAGCGCACCGCCGCCGGCGCCGATGAACACGAACTTCGCATTCACGGACTTCGTCGCACCGGTACGCACGTTCCGCACCTTCACGAGCCAGCTGCCGTCGGACTGCTTGGTGAGGTCGCGGACCTCATGGCCGAAGTACACCTGGCCGCCGGTCTCGCCGACGTGCGCGAGCAGCTGCTTGGTGAGCGCACCGAAGTCGACGTCGGTGCCGGACTCGGTCCAGTTGAGCGCAACCGGGTCGGAGTAGTCGCGGCCCTTGGCCATGAGCGGCAGGCGCTGGGCGAAGAACTCGTCGGACTCCGAGTACTCCATGCCGGCGAACAGCGGGTGGCCGGCCAGAGCGTCGTAGCGGGCGCGCAAGTACTTCACGTTGTCGGCGCCATGCACGAAGCTCACGTGCGGAATCGGGTTGATGAACTCCTTGGGATCGGCGAGGATCCCGTTGTCGACGCCGTAGGCCCAGAACTGCCGGGAGACCTGGAACTGCTCGTTGACGTTGACGGCCTTGCTGATGTCGACGCCGTCACCCTTGGCGGGGGTGTAGTTCAGCTCACACAGGGCGGAGTGGCCGGTGCCTGCGTTGTTCCACGGGTCGCTGCTCTCGGCGGCAGCCGCGTCGAGGCGTTCGAAGGTGGTGATCGACCAGTCGGGCTGCAGCTGACGCAGGATCGCGCCGAGCGTTGCGCTCATGATGCCCGCACCCACGAGCACTACATCGGTCTTCGCCACTACGTTCTGGTCTGACACTGGAGAATCGACTTCCTTGTCTGTTACACGCGACCTGTTCTGCACGCATCGCCCGCCCGGAAACCCGCGTCCACCGGCCAAACCGACACCGATCGCGTCCATTCGAGACATTACGTGCACAGACCGCATTTCGCGCGCCTGTGGCGCTTAGGTTACCTGTGCGTCACCTTCCCCAATTGTGCCCCTCGCAGACGACTCTGTTCTGCCAATAGAGTGTGATCGTGACTACTTGGGCCCCAGACGTCCTCGGTGACGGCTACCAGCAGCTGACGATCCCGCTGGGTGCGGATCCCGACGGAGAGGGCGAAGTCGAGGCCACCCTGGTCCGCTACCAGCCGTCGGCCGCGCCCGGCACCCGCGCGGTGCTGTACGTCCACGGGTTCACCGACTACTTCTTCCAGCGCCACCTGGCCGAGCACTTCGCCGAGCAGGGCTACGCCTTCTACGCGCTCGACCTGCGTAAATGCGGTCGCTCGCGGCGCCCTGGGCAGACGCCGCACTTCGTGACCGACCTGGCGTACTACGACCAGGAACTGGACGAGGCGCTGCGACTGGTGCGCGAGCAGGTCGGGGGTGGGGAGGTCCTGTTCGTCGCCCACTCGACCGGCGGCCTGATCGTGCCGCTGTGGCTCGACCGTGTCGAGCGCCGTCCGGGCGGTTCCGCCGGCGCCGGTGTGGCGGGTCTCATCCTCAACAGTCCGTGGTTCGACCTGCAGGGACCGGCCCTCCTGCGCAATCCCGGCACCACGGCCGCGATCGACGCGCTGGGCCGGGTCTCGAGTAAGACGCCGATTCCGGGACAGAAGCTCGACACGTACGGCTCGAGCCTGCACATCGGCGCGAACGGCGAGTGGGAGTACGACCTGGACTGGAAGCCGCTGACCGGCTTTCCCATCCGGTTCGGCTGGTTGCGCGCCGTCCGCCGCGGACACGCGCACCTGCACCGTGGACTCGACATCGGCGTGCCGTCGCTGATCCTGCGGTCCAAGGCCACCGTGTTCGCCGCCGGCTACAACCCGAGCGTCGACGCCGCCGACGCCGTCCTCGACGTCGACCAGATCGCAAAGTGGGCCGGCTGCCTCGGCAACCGCACTACGATCGTCCCCATCGAGGGCGCTCGGCACGACGTGTTCCTGTCCACCGTGACGCCGCTCGCCACCGCGTTCCGCGAGGTGGATCTGTGGCTGACCTGGCTCGACGCGCACCATCTCACCCCCACCGACCGGGAGACGGGAGCCTCCGCGTGACCCACTTCGACATCGCGATCATCGGCACCGGTTCGGGCAATTCGATCCTCGACAGGCGTTACGACGACAAGAAGGTCGCGATCCTCGAAGAGGGCACCTTCGGCGGCACCTGCCTCAACGTCGGCTGTATCCCCACCAAGATGTTCGTCTACACCGCCGACGTGGCCCGCGCGATCACCGAGTCGTCGAAGCTCGGCATCGACGCGACGCTCGACGACGTGCGCTGGCACGACATCGTCAAGCGGGTGTTCGGCCGCATCGACCCGATCTCCGCGGGCGGCGAGCGCTACCGCACCGAGGACTGCCCCAACGTCACGGTGTACCGCGGCCACGCCCGGTTCGTCGGCCCACGGACCATCGACACCGGAACCGGCGAGGTGATCACCGCGGACCAGGTGGTGATCGCGGCGGGCTCGCGCCCGACCATCCCGGACGAGGTCCTGGCCGGCGGCGTTCGCTACCACACCAACGACGACATCATGCGGCTGCCGGAGCTGCCGAAGCGTCTCGTCATCCTGGGCTCGGGGTTCATCGCCGCCGAGTTCGCGCACGTCTTCTCGGCGCTGGGTGTGCGGGTGTCGATGATCGGCCGCAGCGATCGGCTGCTCCGCCACCTCGATCACTCCGTCTCGGACTGGTTCACCGAACTGGCACAGCGCAAGTGGGACGTCCACCTGTGCCACCCGATGATCGCGGCACGGACCGTGGGCGACGGCGTCGAGATCG
>Ga0131853_10027125_pt1 | contig 10292 bp, 8 predicted proteins | sample TergutLab28metaG_FD_92764 | JGI IMG/M metagenome (GOLD analysis project Ga0131853, IMG submission 92764) | Labiotermes labralis P1 segment gut microbial communities from Petit-Saut dam, French Guiana - Lab288 P1 (version 2) (version 2) | ecosystem: Host-associated > Arthropoda: Insects >... | reverse complement strand
TGCGCAGGAAAAATATTATGAGCGCACCAAGTACAAAAAACGCGCAGAACGCCAAACCATTAAAGAAACTCTCTTTGATGAACACTATATTCTCGGAATGAACGTACTCGCCCAAGCCGCCGCTGCAAAGTAAATACCATAACCTCAATATCTAACCGCTTATGTTCGCATAGGCGGTTTTTTATTGCGGTCATTTCAAAACAGAAAGGACAATGCTTATGCAAAATGAAAATATGAACAGCGCCGCCAATAAAAACACCTTTTCAAAAAAGGTCGGTCGGGCAACTTACAACGTCCAAGTCTATTTCAGCAAGACCAGCAAAGAGAATTTCAACGACAAAATTTTGCGGTTGGTTAAAAACGATGTGGCTAACGGCAAGTAGCATATCCCATCAAGCCGTAATCGCTTATTCTATTTTACCACAGCCCAATCAATAAATCCATGAAAAACTCAACCAAATCACCACGGTTGTTTTTTTATACCCCCAAAAATCAATTTTACGAGGAGGACGCACACATGGCAAAAACAAGACAAGAGAAAATCACAAGCTACGAGGAACGCATCGCCCAACTGGAAAACCAAAAGAAATTGGAAGAAAAGCGCATGAGGGCAGAAGAACGTAAAATGCGTGACAGGCGGCTCTACAAACGTGCAGGGCTTTTAGAGAGCCTACTGCCCGACACCGAGCATCTTACGGATGAGCAGTTCAACACCTTCCTGCGGATGACTACCGCCAACCAATTTGGCAAAGACAAACTCGCACAGCTTATTGCCGATGGCGAAAAAACGGCAACCATGCCCAAGCCCAGCACCGCCGCATCCGCCGCCGAACAATCCCAAGCCCCTAATCCTAACGGCAATGGCGGCAACCCCTCAACATCGCAAACCCCCGCAGGGTCAGGCTCGTAAGAGCCTCCCCTTGTTGGACAAGGGCGCACTTATGTACCACAGCAAAGCTGTGGTACCGTGCGGCCTGCCGGCGGCTATCGTGCCTAGCGGCACGGAATGGGGACGCTTGCGCTCCCCAAACCCCTTGCAACGCACCACGGCGCAATCCCACATTTGCGGATTGCACCGTGGACGTCTTTAAGTGCGGGGAATCAAAACCATTATAAATCTATACCCATATCAGAAAAAAGGAGTGAGAGAGTATTGCGATATTTCATCTTAGCGCAAAGATTGTTACCCGTGGCAAAGGCAAAAGTGCCGTAGCCGCTGCCGCTTATCGGGCAGGTGAGAGAATCACAAATGAATATACAGGTCTTACCCATGACTACACTCGCAAAAAGGGAATATCATGGTCGGGCGTTCTGCTCCCCGACAACGCGCCCGCTGAATACAAACATCGCGCCACACTTTGGAACGCAGTCGAGAGCGCGGAAAAAGCAAGTAACAGTCAGCTTGCCCGTGAAATCGAAATTGCCTTGCCGAGAGAGCTGCACTTCTCACAGAACTTTGGGCTTGTTCTGAAATATGTAGAGGAAAACTTCACAAGCAAGGGCATGATTGCCGATGTTGCGATACACGTTGATGAAGAACGGCGAAACCCCCATTGTCACATTCTGCTAACAATGCGACCGTTCCGTGAGGACGGCGCTTGGGACGATAAGCAACGCAAGGTTTATCACCTTGATGAAAATGGCGATAAGATTTATGACCCGAAAAAACGAACATACAAATGTTCCAAAGTGCAGACAACAGACTGGAACGAAAGGCACAAGGCTGAGGAATGGCGCGAATCTTGGGCGATGATGTGTAACGCAGTTCTTGAACAACATAGCCGCCCGGAGCGCATTGACCACCGTAGTTATAAACGACAGGGGAAATCGCAAACCCCGACTGTGCATCTTGGGACAGCCGCCCATCAAATGGAAAGGCGCGGTATACGCACAGAGCTTGGCGATATTAACCGTCTTATTGAAATCAGTAATCGCAAATTGCGACATCTTGATGCACAGATTAACGAATTGCTGGGCTGGCTTGCGGAGGAAAAGGCTTTGTTTGAAGCGGAAACCACGCCGCCGCTGCCACCACAACAATCACCACCAAAACCGCAGACCGCCGAACCGAAACCTCCCACATTTGCCGAAACCATTATGGATATTATCACACGGCAAGCACATGGCAACTCAATCACCAATGACGACAGCAAACTTTTTTCTTTCCTTGCACACAATGGCATTAAAGATTATGATGATTTGGAGCAACATTTGAAAAACCTCATGTCGGAGCGCCGAACCCTATCGCATGAGTATTCGCCTATCCGTAAGCGGTTAGCGGAACTTTCTGAACACATGAGCCAATATGAGGACTACAAGAAATGGCGGGCTGAACATCAGCAATACCAAAAAGACCTTGCCGCCCAAAAGCCGTGGCGTAAAAAATCTTTCGCCGCCGACAACAATTATATTGTTGACCGCTACAATGAAACAAAACGCTATATTGACGGCGTAAGAAATGCACAGGGCAAAATCCCGCTTTCCTCATGGCAGAAAGAGTATACCGACCTTTCCGCAAATCTGCGGGAGCTTGACGGCAGATACCAAGTTGTCAAAGAAAAAGTAGCGCGGGTGGATAAGTTCCGTGTGCGGGTTTATGATGTTTTGCGAAGGGAGCAGCAGAGAGGGCAGCCGACCAAACGGCGGTCGCGGGATTTGGAGTTGTAAATTTCATGGCATACTTCTGAAAGCCACGGAAGTATGCCAACTTTACAATCAAAACGGTAGCAGTCTTTCACGCAATGTAATTATATTTTTGTTTTCAAACGCATAGCTGTCATAGATTGAAGCAATGATTATTTGATGGTCTGAAAAATCATCAGTGAGAATACCAATCATTTCGTTTATGTTTGAAAGACTAACTTCGCGCCCACTTGGAGAGTCCAAAATGATAGGTAATATTACGCCAGTATGCTGACGAATTAGCTTAACATATGAAACCTTGAAAGCAAATACAACCTTATGAAAAATAGCCCCTGTCAAAGTTTTCAAATCATCGGTAAATATATAGTCATTTTTTGCACTAACATATCGTTCATCAAGTCCGAGCCTTATTGCGTATGTTGAAATTGATTGATGCAACTCAACTACAAGAGGGCTATCTCTCTTAATGTTCTTTATTACGTTTTCCTCTAAATATTTCTGTTCTTTTCTCAATGCGTTAATTATTCGCTGTGTAGCCATTGCATCAACAGATATTTTTGCAATCTCTGCATCAAACTGCTGAACGCTGGTTTGAACTTTTTCCAAGACAAGTTCAACATTTTGCTGTGATTTCAAAGCATCAATTTTGCGGTCAAGTGCAGAAATTCTGTCGTATATAATCTTTTGCTTTGCAACAAGCAAATCAGCGGTATCGCTATAACCGATTAACGTACCCTTGTTTACAGGCACTATTTCGCCACTTTTTGATTGTACTCTAAGCCCAAAGGACGCAATGTATTTTTCAAAGCCAGTATTTTTCCGTATTACTCCTTTTAGCCTGTTTAATTCTTCTGCTAATGGTTTGCGTTCTGAATAAAGAGCATCTAATTCATTTTCGAGTGCATCCGCAGGAGAATCAATGAAGGCAACCTCTCCGAGTTTATTAATTTCGGCATTATAAGCAGCGACATCAAGCATATGCTTATACTTCTTAATTTCGCGCTTTACTGTTGCGAGGCGCTGCGTCAGCTCATCATTTGTTTTATTTGATAAACCTCGTAATAATGATTCTATAGTAAATCGAATTTTGCCGATTGCTATACCACGATTGAGCAAAGTCCATCCCCGCTCTTGGTCAATATAAAACGCTCCGAGCAGGTTGTTAACTACTTCATAGTTAGATATTCCATATAAGAGTGAGTGTAGCTCTGCTTGCTCAACTGGCAGAGAATAGCCCTCTTCTTTTTCACCATAAATAACAACAATGTAGTCTTTGTTTCTAGTTATTTCAAACTGCACATTGCTATCATTGTGAATAGTTAAAATAGTTTCATAATCGGCAAAGCGTATTCCACGAGTGTTTGGTATAGGGTAACCAAAAGCATACATCATAAAACGCAGGAGAGTTGTTTTTCCTACGCTATTATCCCCTTCGCTAAATACGATATTTGCACCATTGTCAAAAATAAATACCTTTTCGTTATTCTCTGAAATGGTAAGTTGATTAGCGATAATTTTCAAAGAAACTATCCTCATAATTTCACCTTTGTCTTTATTTCAGTAATAACTTTTCGACTGCGTAAAACATTTACTAATGTCAATCGAATAACCATCTCTTTTGTTTGTTGGTCAGCGCTTTTCAAATCAAAATATCCCTCATAATCACTCCACTTGTCGTTAACAAAACGCTCGGAGCGTACTTTTGATTTCAAATTCGTTTCATACTCATTATAATCGCTAAGAATACGAGTTATAAACTCAAAACTTTCGCAATTATTATTAATAACACTTTTGTACTTTTGAATAATTTCCTCGGCATCATGTTCGTCAAAATCTTGCAACTCCGCATCTTCTTCATTAACTTCACAAAGTATGGCTATTATCGGCCAAATCATTCGTTTTTTTGTAATTGCTGTTGACTTTTGTGTAGAGTTGACTGCGAACGAATGTTGCCACAGAGCAAGCAATTGTGAGGTTGGTATCTTATGAACACCGATACTATTCAAAAATTCAGTCGTTAATGATGTTAAAACCTTGTATCTTTCGTCCTCGTTTTCTCCGTGAAACTGCATAACACAAATTGATAGCGTATTTTTATCAAAATCATACCCATTATTGGCACAAATATCGTTAATCACTTGCTTTGCGTTATTATGCAAGTCAGAGAAAGATACAATATTTACAGGACTACTGAAATGAGATGTTGTAAGTACATCGTTAAATGGATTAGGTGAATTGGTTATGAAAACAAGTTGCTCAACCTCGCTTAGTTTTGCAGCATGATTAAGTGTTTTCAGACCCTTCTCTAAGTTGCTCTTAACGTGACTGTAATCATCAATTCTCATAACGGACTTAGCTTGTGACATCAGCATTTTCCCGTCAGAAAACGTGATTTCAATATCCTCTGTTTGCCCCTCTACTTTGACCTTTGTAGCTCGTTCAATATTTCTAAGCATAAGCATAATGGCGGCGTTGCTTTGAAAATCGTATCCAAACAATGTAGATGTGGCTTGTGTAGATTTCAATATGAAGACCTCCATTCCACAGAAAGAAATTTCGTCCCACGCTCAATCGCATTTTCTGCATCTCTATTCACCATACGCTCGAAATGCTCCGAATATCCATAGCAATCCGCAACAACATTCTTAGAGGAAAGCACATCTACTGGTACAATATCACTTGCTGTGCATATTTCTTAACTGTTCCTGAATCTTTATGGTTTCCGCAAGCAATCCAACAACATTGGCGATATGGTCGAAATCGTCAATACTCATTTTTCTGTCTTTATGCGACTTGAACCACTTATCAAGAACCTGATAGCCGCCAATGCGGTAATTCCAAACATCATCGGGTATACCGAGTATCTTCTTATTCGGGTTAAGCTGCAACACGCCGTCTTTGTACTTGATAGCACCAATCTCCAAATCATCTGAATTACTTGGCTCAATTTCAAGTGACGCCGGAATTTTTGTCTGCATTAGGTGGAGCTTGCGGAGCTTCTCACCACTCTTGACGTATTCAACAAACATTTCTTCACTAACGTAAAACGCATCGGGATTATCTTTATCAGCATCATCGTTAATGATTGGCACACGGGGATAATCACGTTTTAGAAAATCGTTAAATCGCTCCCGGTAAACAGGGTCGTGTAAAATACAATAGGCGTAATCAAGGACTTCTATCGGTGTCGGAACAAAAGTCATGTTTTTCGTTAATTTGGCAAGGGTGGTGGGGTCTAAGTTGGGTGACCAAGTATTGTCGAAACCATCCGGCTTCAAATAGAGCGGTGCGATATATGCGGTACTCTTGGCAGGATAGTCAATATAGTGCTTTACAATAATTTGGTCGGAAATGAAAATGCCATCCCAATCATAGCGTTGAGTTGTTGCCTTCGCAAACACTAACCCAACATTTCTGCCTATAGGACTGTTATTAGAATCTATTAGTTGCCCAATTATCTTCTTATCTCTAGGACGAAAAACCCACCCGCAGGAGTTTCCTGAATAATAAGTCCAACGCTCATCAAATGGGCGATAACGAATAGGCGTCACAACTCCTAAGGGGTCAAATAAATCTTGTTGAATCTTTTCCGCTGATTGCCCCGCAGAAAACTTGCCCCAAAGACTGAGAATTGGTGTTTCGCCTATCGCATTTTTCACAATGTCCATCTTTTGGTTCAATTCGTCTCTTGTGTCTGTAATTGCTACCTTATCGTTGCCTGATTCCAAACCGGTTACAAACGCAGGGAACAGCTCTGTTATACGCCCCCCTTTTTCATAACTCTCTTTATCATTTTCGCCAAATGGTACAAAATACGCCATTTTAGGGTCAATGTTCAACTGCGTGTAATCAAGTGTTGCATTATCAAGAACGGAAAACTTTTGCGCTCGTCTACCCCATAAATCAGTATGATATACTTTCGCCCAATCGGTACTCGTCGTTGTCTTAATGCCAATGAACAGTGACACACCCTGCATTATGTCAAAGACGTTCTCGTCCTTGCTACCATCATGTGCAACCTCTTGTTTTTTCGCGCTGCCATGCAAGTCAACGATGTAAATCTTGTCAAAGGTTCTCAATAAACTTCCACGCATCCCACGAAAAGTACCACCGTCTAAATATCCGTTATTCGACACAAAGGCAAGTATCCCCTCGTTGTTGCGGTTAATAATCTGCTCAGCAAACCTAAAAAACTTAACATAATCATCATTTAACATGTGTTTGCGCTCACCAAAGGGTGTTACCCCATCAGTTTCAGTTTTGTAACTGTCTATGTCAAACGGGTTTGTAGAAGCACCACGATACGGTGGATTACCAATCACAACTTTAATCGGACGCCGTGTTTTCCAAGTGTCGGCGTTGTAAGCCTCATCAGATATGGCAGCCGAAAAGTCAAACAGGCTCATCTGGTCAACTCTTTCAAGGTCGGTATTGGGGTTGGCAAGAGTGTTCGTCAAAAAGATATTAGTCGGCAACTGCTCATCGGGGATTTTGCCCAGCGTTTCTTCAATAGTACGACGCACGTTGAGGTGAGCAACAGCATAGCTTGTCATCATAATCTCAAAACCGATTAAACGAGAAAGCAAGCCGTCCTCTTTTTTGATATAGTCGCTGTAAAAAACCTCGCGCATACCAGTAAAGTATGTAGCCTTGATATATTTGATAATCTCCGCAAAAAAAGTTCCTGTTCCTATTGCGGGGTCTAATATGGCAACACGAGGGACGGATATTTTCTTTTTGTTCAGAGTCTTTTTCTTTTCGATATAGTCTTGCGATGACACTTCAATTTCAAAATGGTCGTTGTTGGACAAGCCGCCCTGTATTCCGAAATCTTCAATCAAGTGTTTGTCCACCATAGACACCAAGTAGCGCACCACTTGATGTGGAGTGTAGAAAACGCCGAGTGCTTTGCGGAGCGCAGGGTCATAAAAAGTCAGAAAATCCTCATAAAAGTGGACTATGGTATCACGGCGTTTGCCATCATCAAGCAAAGCCGATATGTTACAAGTTTGGTAGAGTGCGCACAGCTTGTCAATCACAGCATCAAGGGTCGGGTGATTCGCTCCAGTATTGGTGATATGCTCGAAAAAACGATTGAGCAAAGCAGATTCTTTTCTAAGTTTGCTGATGGCTTCATAACGATTAAACGCTGATGATGTGGCATCGTTGTATCTTGCGATAAATAGCCCATACACAACCGTTTGGGCATACATATCCGCAAAGGAGCGGGTGTTAAGAAGCGGTCGCAAATCTGCCTTAACTCTGCCGAACAGTCCATAAAGCTCGGGGAACAGCGGTATTTTTCTTGTCTTATCTTCGGCAGGCATTCCGTTTTCATCTTCTTTCAAAATGCCTACGATAACGCCGCGAATAGTTTTGGCGTGGATTGCCATATACTCCGCAAGTTTGTTTGAAGATTTTATTTGGGTCGGGTCTTGGAGTAAGAAATCTTGCATCAGCGTTATGAATAGCTCTACGTTTTCTTCTTTCAATATTAACTTGCCATCAACAAGTTCAATAAGAGGAACACCGCTATACATTTTTTCTTCATTTGCACGCCAAAACTCCCAACGGAGATTGTCCGTTAGAATTGAGTAACCATAGAGCGCAGCCTGTTTTTTTACTTGACTTCTTGCGCGGGCATCAACCCCGCTTACTTTTTTAACTTCAATTCCAGCGAAGGGTTCTGTTTCGGTAACTTCGTCACCACCACGCCAAAGCTTAATATCCGTATTTTGCCCTTCCTTTTCGCTTCGTTCGCCGGATAAATCAAGTGCAGAACAACCAAACGCCGCCATCATCTTTATGATGGGAACATTATATGATGATTCGATATTGCCAATGCGGTACTTCTCGCATACAGCTTTGAAATATTCTTGAACGTGGTTATTCATGTTTACCTCCGAGCGCTAATGATTACCTCTGTTTGATTTTACAGATTACGATTATTCGCTCTCCGCCTCATCTTCATTTTTGGTGAAACCCAACAAGCCCACTTCGTCATCATCAAATGCGCTAACAATACGGGCGATTTCATCAGGTGAAGGAAGCAATGCCCGCAGATTATCGGGCAAACTGTTTTGCGTTGAATATGTTGCCACGCCGATAGGAGCGTTTGATGTTCGCAAAGTGTATTCTACCCTCGTGCGGTTTTTGGATTTGCAAATAATGATGCCAATGGACGGGTTTTCGTCGGGCAGTTTAACTGTTTCGTCAAGCGACGTTAAGTAGAATTGCATCTTGCCCACATACTCCGGCTTAAAATCGCCAATCTTTAATTCGATGGCTATAAGTGAGCGTAACCGCCTGTGGAATAGAAGCAAGTCAATATGGTAATCCTCGTCAGTTACATCAAGATAATATTGGTCACGCACAAAAGTAAAATAGCCACCCATTTCGATTAAAAATTTTCGTAGATTTTTCATGATGGCGGATTCAAGCTCTGCTTCGCTGTGTTCTTCGCCCACTTCAAGGAATCCAAAATTATACTCGTCTTTAACGGCGAGCTTCGCCTGTAAACGGTATTTTTCAGGCACAGTTTCATCAAAGTTCGTTTGGTTTGTGAGATACCGCTCATAGGCTTTAACGTCAATGTTGTGGATAAGTACATCATGTGTCCAACCAAAACGCCGCGTAGCTTTGATGTAAAAAATGCGCTCTAAGTAATCTTTGCATTTTTGGATAATGACAACATTTTTCGACCAGCTTACTGCCCCTATCAATGGCGGTAGATGCGGAGATTCGATTTCTGAAAACATTGTTTTCAGATTTTCATCGTTGCTAATTTCAACAGCCTTTTCTGTATCGTCAATTTCTGAAATCATTGTTTTCATATTTACGCCCAGCAATTCGCCTACCGATGGTTCGAGATTTGAATATTCCAAATAAAACTGCCGCATAAACCAAAGATTGCGAGCGGAATATCCTCTATCGCCCGGAAATTCTTTTTGTAACTCCTTAGACAGTACCTCAACGACAGATTTCCCCCAACCTTGTTCACGTTGTCTGAAATCAATCCTGTGTCCAATTTTCCAATATAGCGTAAGCAACTCAATGTTGACCTTCTTCATCGCTTCGTACTGATGGCGATAAATAAGTTCTTTGATTTCTTTTATAAATGGCGCATAGAGCGTAAGTTCATTGCTCATTTTTTTATGTCCCCCTGCTTGCTTTTTATCGGCTTACGCCCATTATTACTGCGACCATCGGGCGGCTTTTGTGTATCTTTGGGGATAAGCCAGACCAAACCTAACTTTACAGCACCAGCTATCTGACCATTGGCACATAGAGCCTGTACCCTCCTGCCGGAGATACCCCACTTTTCAGCAGCTTGATTCGGGGTCATCCAATCTATTTCCATATGGCTTCCCTCACAATCGAAAACTCAACCAACGCTATAATTATATAGCGAAAGCGCGAATAAATCAAGTACAAAATTTTAATAGTCAACCTTATATCGTTGCCTATTATTCAAAAACCTAAACACTCACAGGGGCTTTAAATATACTATTTCTTTGGCTTTTTCGTTACAGAGATAAAAAAGTCAGAACTTTCCAAGGTTAGTTGATTATTATCAAAAAACATGATAAAATAGGAGTGATAAAAATAACGAAAAGAGGCAATATGGTTGGACGAATTAATCAAGCTTC
>Ga0131853_10027124_pt1 | contig 10293 bp, 2 predicted proteins | sample TergutLab28metaG_FD_92764 | JGI IMG/M metagenome (GOLD analysis project Ga0131853, IMG submission 92764) | Labiotermes labralis P1 segment gut microbial communities from Petit-Saut dam, French Guiana - Lab288 P1 (version 2) (version 2) | ecosystem: Host-associated > Arthropoda: Insects >... | reverse complement strand
GGCCGATATCTCCGTAACCATTGAACTTTGGATATAGGTGTTTTGGGTTATATCGGTATAGTTTGACCTAAGGAACACTCTCCCGAAGTTAGGTCCTTTCCTCCTGGGACACCCTGTATAAAGGGAGAGTATTGATATGAATCTTATATACACATATACATATATATATATATATAAGGTAAAGGTAAAGTGATCCCGTTACAGGCACGGTGTGGCCTAAAGGGTGGGTAGAGGTATAGCTCTACTCTTCCATGACCGCGGCACTAGAAGGGGGTGAGTGGTCAGCAGCACGCCCCGGCCGCACTTTGCCCCTGAGAAAGACCCGGTATTCATTTTACGGGAGGCTGGGTGCGCCCCAGGGCCGGTCTGGACGGGTGTGGAAAATCTCGTCCCCACCGGGATTCGATCCTGGACCGTCCAGCCCGTAGTCTGTCGCTATACTGACTGAGCTACCCGGCCCATATATACATATATGGATATCATTGACATGAATCATACATACATATATATATATATATATATATATATATAAAGGGAGAGTATTGAAATGAATCGTATATATATATATATATATATATATATATACATATACACACACACACACACACAGTGACAGTATTGATATGTATTATATATATATGGACAGTATTGACTTGATCTCATACATATACATATTACATAGGACTAGCATTGGGAGAATCTCATATATATATATATATATGTGTGTGTGTGTGTGTGTGTGTGTGTGTGTAGAGACAGGATTGAAATTCACCCTATAATCTGCCATAAAGTCACAGAGTGTAAGTAGAGGTATAGCTCTGCTGTTTCTTTAACCTCAGAACTACATGGGGTTGTGTGGGTAAAGCTGCGCCACAGCCGCTTTACCTTCGAGAATTACGCGATACCCAATGTGTAGGAAGCTAGGTGAGCCTTGGGGTCGGTCTGGACGGATGTAAAATATCTCGCGTCCACCGACATTCGATCCCAGGACTGTCCACCCTGTAGCAAACCGCTATACAGGCTGAGCTATCCCTGCTGCCACATTAAAACCAACAGGATAAGGTGTTTCCAGGCGGTCACCCAATCAATTTTGAGCCGTGCCCAACGTTAATTAACTGCGGTGATCAGACGACAGGAAGTTTTTTGAACGTGGTATGGCTGCATACATACCGACGTATGTAAAATGTATTTATGTGTGCGATATATTTTTGTATACTGTACAGATACTGGCTGGAATGAAGCAGCTTAAGGACGATCCTCTGTCGTAGACTGTGGACATGTCTAATGCCATATAGCTTCTATAAAACGGAGAATTATATCAAATTGTAAAGAGAGTTAATTTAATGGAGGATATCCCACTGTGTTCATGGAACATTTGAAAAGCAAATCGTGTTCTATCTTCCGAACACAACTAACGTTTAATTGCTTGGATATAGCTTTGCGTGTCTGTCGTTAACAAATATCGTAAGGCAATAGTACAACATTCCAAATTAATGCCATACAAGTGTATTCAAACTGTGGGACCCCAAAAATTTACAATAGTTGTATAAAACTGTGAAAACGAGTTTTAAGCTAGCTGTCGCTTATAAAATTATAAGATATTGCACAGGAAGTTGTGAAGTTTCGTGCTTTACACAACTTGTGATTAATGCAATATAAAATGTAATAATTTACTCATTGAACAGACATAACTTCCGTTTTGAGAAACTGAGAGTCGTTCTACTGTACACGTAATTATTCAATTCCCAAGACAGCTATATTTAATTAGCATGTTCATAAAACCCCTCCTGTGAGCCAGAAGAATACAATTCGGCCTTCCCCTCCAAATTTCATAAATTTTTTATCGCCATCTGCATCGAGATTTCCCAAACAGCCTCTTCAGCCTTAGCAAAAGTTACATATTAATTTTTTATGCCTTCACGCATTGCATATAACTCGACCACTTCACCCTCCAGGAATGAATTACTCCAAAAATAATTAGGGTATAACAAAAATTATGTAGCTTCTCAGTGTGTGATTAAAAAAAATTTCTGTTAACTTCCTCTCTAATCTTATGTATATTGGACCGTGCATCATTGTGATAGTTGAAGAATAAGAGACCAACTTGATGTCACTAGTTATTATGTTTTATTTCTCTTCTTCTACGCTCAACATGTTTCGGACATTAATACATCCATCATCAGTATCCGTGTAGCAGGCTGAAGCCTGCTACACGGATACCACCCCAACCCAGCCACACAGAAACTCCAACACACATCGAAACAAGAACACACGACCAATGAGGTGACACAATAGAAAAGTCGCAGGCTCCTGATGATGGATGTATTAATGTCCGAAACATGTTAGGCATAGAAGAAGTGAAATAAAACATAATAACTAGTAACATCAAGTTGGTCTCTTATTCTTCAACTATTCCTCCCTTTTATCTACTTATCTTCGACACTTAATTCTAAAGTATTCCCAGTATCTTCGAGAGTTCAGGTTCTCACAGCGTCGACTGCGAACTTTACCTTTTCCTAAGATATGACGCTATGTATTTCGTTGGACAAGTACCAACAGTAAATGGCAGCTCTTTAACATTAATTTAAATATTCAGTTACGTTACATTTGATTTGGATATTGAACTCTAATCTCAGAAGTACAGCAAACGATCACTTTTCCGTAACTACATATCAGTACTGAAAGCTGCCTCTTTTCGGTCATATGCCTGAAAGTTCATTTTGTGTGCCATTTATACCAAAGAGGATAATGGAAATTAGCGAGAAATTCTGAAATGGCAATGAAGAAGTAATGAAACCCATTGGACATTCAGACTTATATTGAAGAAAAACAATAAAAAGACTAGAACAATTCAATAAGGGACTGGTCCTTTCACAGTGATTTAATTAATGTTAATGACACAAAGCTTCGAGAAATCTATACGAAAGATGTCTAAGATTTTAACAGAATCTTCAGAAAAGGACTTCGTTAGCTTTAGTTACTGTTTTAATTACTGACTATGAAGAGCATTTTAATTGTCGGAGAATTTGGTGAAAATGTAAATTGACGTAGTTGATATAACAAACTTCCGTTTATCAACAGAACACAAATCTCCCATACAGTTGATATAACAAACTTCCGTTTATCAACAGAACACAAATCTCCCATACAGTTGATATAACAAACTTCCGTTTATCAACAGAACACAAATCTCCCATACAGTTGATAAAACAAACTGCTCTTTATCAACAGAACACAAATCTCCCATACAGTTGATAAAACAAACTGCCATTTATAAACAGAACACAAATCTCCACTACAGTTTCACAGTGCAAGCTTTCATGCACTTACTAAATGAACTAACAACAATTATGTAAATATCGCAAGTAAGGAACGTACTTTAAATGTGAGTCTTTCGTCTTCTGTTTAAAAAATTAGGTTTATAATTAATTTATTGAACTTTTCCAATGGTAAAATTATTATAGGCATTGGGCTGTCTATCTCTTTCCATTAGACAAAATGCTTCTTGGGAACGAACAGGAAACGCGATAGATAAGTAATGCGGATTGGACGGCTTGTGTTCACTTGCCTCAGTACTGTCAGAATTACCGTTACCAGGAATTCCGGAGAGGATCGGAATTCTAATCAGCTTCTTATCTCCGGTTCTTTGCCATTATGCGAAGTTGAAACAGTGGAAGCCAACCACTCAAATCTACTTAGTTCAAAAAATAAACAATTTTAGAAGTTTTATTTCCACTGCATTTTGCAGTATGAGGCTTAGTCTCAAGGGTAAATTATATTTTAATTCTATTTAATACGAAGAGTGAGGCAAGACTTCGAGCGGTTACTGTTTACATCCACGTCCCCGAACTACACCCGAAATAATGATATTGGGAGAGACACGACACTCTCACCAAAATTCAGTTCTTTCCTCGCTTTAAACGTATCACTTCGCCTCCTTTTTCGCTGTACCTGTACACAGTGCGCCAGAAAAGTCGTGCAAACATTTTTTAAATATATACTTATGCTTGCAACTGAAGTCAATAAATTCGATTTATGACAAATGCATAACTCTGACTATACCTGCGCAGAACCCGTGCGCGTCACTTGCTTCTGTAACACACCGTTGAACACTGAAAGTGCAAATATGATTTTCTCACAGATGCAGCTTGTGTTTGTTGTTGAAAACTACTTGCAACTTCATTAGTAGCGAGTTAGGAATGCATTTCCCGATTAACTTCTGCCAAAGAAACGAAAAAAATCCTTCCCGGTAAACCATTTCCGTGACACAAGAAGGCTGCAGGACAGATGACGTTCCGGTCGAGCTTCGTTATTAAGTGACGATAAAGTGCGCGATATACGTCTAGTTTGTTCAGTTCTCAAAAGAATTCAAGGCAAAATTTTCTCATCGGTATATATCATCTTAGGACAATTTTGGAATTGTAAAAATATTTTCAAACCTCGTCTGTATCGTATACTACATGTACGAATTCAAAGGGTCTAATCAAGAGCTAAGACGTCAGTATTACAAATGGTTCACATACTGCACCGAAGTTCGTAAAGTTTTGTTAACTGATGAAGCTTGGTGTCACTTTACTGGATATGTTAATAGACTAAACAGCAGAATATGGAGTGATGAAAACTAAAAGTCATTTTACTGCCTAGAATTCGATGTACGATTTGATATTTTTGATGGATAGAAGTCGGTCGCATTTTCTGCAGAGAAACACCAAACACAGAAGGTTACAAAGCGCTAACTATGAATTACATATCCTTCTTGAAAGATAATTAGAAAAACTGCTGGTTTCAATGAGATATTTGGCTAAGGGCACTTAAAAGAAAATTGAATATTGCTACTGATGCATGAATTTTTTAGGGACTATTATTTTTGGAAATTTGTGGCTCACTCGGTCTCCGGATCTTACATAATAGGACTTCTGTTTTGGGATTTTCTGAAACGTAGTGTTTATAAAAACAACCCGCACACGTTAGAATAATGAAGCCGAAACAATGAGAGGTGTGTTTCCAACATTACAGAGGAACTCCTCACCATGTCGCATCATATGTAAGGAAATGAGTGAAAACATTTATTTCTGAGCGCGGTGGACATTTCGAGAACTGAATATAACATTGCATTTGATGTCTGTTATTAAATTACACTTTTTACAGATAAAAGATTAGATCAGTCAGATCCCAGACTTCGCTTTCAACCTGTATACCCAATTAACAGTTTCGTGCTCCTTGTTCATTCAATCAGCAGATAACTCTTTATCTGCTGATTTTTCTTGTTCTGTACTGTTGGAATTAATGTTGAGCTCTGCACATTGGTTTTCTGTCAACAACTTCGGGAATCCTTTTGCGGTCTATATCGTCAGAGGATCGTCTGGGGTTAGCTCAACGAAAACAAAATATTTTTTGAAAGGAGATTGAACGAAATTAAAAAAAAAACTGAGGGATATGAAAGCTTACATAATAAAAAACATATAATAAAACCTGAATATTCTGTTTATTATAGAATTCATTGTTGCGTGCGATAAGACAAATGGAAATTCGCAGAGCGTTTGGTATAAAAATAAAATGTAGTTTAAAAGTAAGAAAATAAAATAATGTATATGCCGGAAAATTGCCAGTAAAATTTCAGTTTCTGTAACCTAGAAAAAAGTGGGAGTTGTCCCTAAGGGCTCTAGGAAAATCCACCTTTGTAAGGCTCTTAGCAATTGTTATGTGAATTGCATGAAACTCACAAATATTCTATCAAATTACTTCCTGTAACACAACGTAAACCGTAACAAATACAATACAAGTTTTACTGTTAAAAGTGTAACTCGGCTGTTTCCAAGCACAGTTTAGTAACCATGAACTGTGTTTCTATGTCATATAGGCAATAGATTCCTACACCACAGCTGTTCCTGAGAACCGAATAGCTGCTCAAATGCACTACAAAGGTTTTGCGCTTTTTGTCCACAGATTACTGTTTGCGGTGTTCCCAACATCCTGCCACTGCTCCCGGTCTATGCCCTTATTTATCTAGAGTACACCCTCTGATCGCACTTCTGAATCATTTTATATTAGCCATACGTCAATCCCACATACTCTTAGCTGTTCCAAGAGAATCTTTTCCTAAAATTTTCTATAGCAAACCTATATGCAAATCTGTTCTCCGCCATGACGGCCACACTACCTGTCCAACTCGTTCTCCTTCACTTGAACGTCCTAACAATTTTTGGTGAGCTGTACAAATTACGAAGCTTTTCATCGTGCAAATTTGTTTACTCTACTCTTGTATATAGTCTACTGTTACATTTAGTTTGTCGGAATAATGAAAATTACAGCTTTCATAGTACTACTGTAAGTGACCGAGATTTTCATTTTGTTTCCATGCAACAAACAGCAACGTTACAAATAAACAAACAAACAAACAAGCAAACAAACAACACAGTATTTAGATTGAATGTACGTGATAAATAATCCGCAATGCAGGTGTTGTTTCAAGACATATAACTTAAACACTTTACCAGCAACTAGAGTAGTGTGACTTTAGGTAGAAAGGTACAGGTCACCACATGACATGTCTACCCAGGCACAGAGGTGTTATTCCAAACCTTTTGCATCCAAGCACCATAAGGGGAAGGGCAGTTAGCACAAGACACCGACCGCTTTATCCTCACGAAAGAGTCCTAATATCTATTGCAGAGGAGGCTGGGTCGAACTCGGGTCCAGTATTGACGGCACGGAAAACCTCACTTCGACCGGGATTCGATCCCCAGACCGTCTAGCCCATAGCGAGTTCCTATAAAGGCTACACAATCCCAGCGGCGACTTTAAATAGTAGTAGGAGTAAAGTTACTGGTAATATTATAATTAGGATTGTTACTTTGAGAATGAAGTATGCAGATGTCGTAAGGGAGAAAGCTGCACAGTGCCTTACCTGAAGACTGCAACTTAAAGCGACTTTTCGGCTATGCGCCTTCACTGCAAATGTTGCTGCTTTGCCTATTGGTACAGTAGGCACTTGTACAACGACAGTTACCTTCCAATTTGTAGTACGTGTAAATGTCTAAAAATTGCAGAATCCATTATACCTACATAAAACGCAAGACCCATAGTATTTCTCCCAATCGAGACACGCCAAATTTTTAAATAACCCAATAGAACGTGGAATGTGGACTTCCTGTACTTCTTAATTTGTAGTTCTGTGTTGAGTGTCAGTTCAAATAAACAGATGTTCATCCTACAGATAAATTAAATGTCGATTATTGCGCCTTCATAAACTGACGTGGGATAAGTGTCAAAATAAGTTGATCATGTTCCTGAAAAGGGCACATAAACGATGTTGGGTATAAGGAAAGCACAGAGCCTGACCCAGCCTGCATTTGTAATAAGAATGTTCGTAGTATGAACAATTAACCAACGGACGAACGCATGATAAAGTCAAGGATGCTGAAATGGTTGCGGCTTTAAGAACGTGTATTTTAGACTAATTTTCTGTAGGACGTGTTAATTGGTAAGCCTCAAGAACATCCCGCCATTCTACCTCCTGACTTGTGGGTAATATTCAAAATGATCTTAATGGGATAGAATTATTAGGTGTGTATTGGATTCAAGAGTTCAGGATAAGATAGAGTGGCGGTTTAGAGTACTGCACACTAGTGGTCAGGGTAAAATGCTGTGGTAATCAGGATTAGAGTGGCAGATCAGGACAGCATAAAGTGGCAGGTCAGGATAGATACAGTGGCAGGTTGGGTTACTACAGTATTAATCAGGAAGAAATACTGCGGTAATCAGGATAAAGTACAGTGGCAGGTCAGGATAGGTTAGAGTGGCAGGTATGGATATGATACAGTGGCAGGTTGGGTTACTACACTATTAGTCTGGATGAAATACTGCGGTAATCAGGATAAAATACAGTGACGGGTCAGGATAGGTTAGAGTGGCAGGTCAGGATACGATACAGTGGGATGTTGGGTTACTATACTATTAGGATGAAATATCATGTTAATCCGGCTAAGATACATTGGCAGGTCAGGAACAGATAAAGTGGCAGGCTAGAATACGATATAGTGGCAGGTTCGGTCACTACACTATTAGTCAGGATAAAATACTGCGGTAATCAGAATAAGGTAGAGTGGCAGGTCAGGATAAGATAAAGTGGCAGGTTAGGGTACTAAACAGTCGTCGTGTAGTCAGGAAAATACTCTGTGGTCGTCAGGATACGATAGTGATGTGTCAGGATAAGATACAATGGGAGGCTCTGGTATTACACTGTAGTATTCATGATAATATATTGTGGTATTCGGTATAATAGAGTGAAAAATTGGGAAGAGATACAGTGACAGTTTAGGGTACTATACAGTAGTAGTCAGGAAAAGGCACTGTGGTAACTGTGATACAATAGAGTGGCAGGTGAGGTTAAGATTGAGCGGCAGGTCAGGATAAGTTAGAGTGGCAGATATTGTGGTTGTCAGGATAAGATACTGTCACTGATCAGGTAAGAGAATGTGGAAGTCAGGATTAATAGGGTGGTAGTTCAAGTTAAGATACAGTGGCAGTAAAAATAAGGTACTGTGGCAGATCATGATAAGTTACTGTGGTAGTCGGAATTAGAGACAGTGGTTGTTCGGATAAGATAATGTGGTGGCCAGGATAAGATTCTGTGACAGATCAGGATAAGATAATATGGTAAAGGTAAAGGTAAAGCTAAAGCAGTCCCGTTACAGGCCTGGCGTGGCCCAGAGGGTTACAGGAGGTTAAGGTTCCCATTTTACATGACAACGGCACAGGGTGGTCGTATGGTTGTCAATCATACGCACCGGCCGCTTTTACCCCCAGGAAGTCCTCCTGGTACTCATTTCTGTTAGAGGCTGAGTGACCCCAGGGCCACAGTGCGATCGGGAGGATTATGACAATGAAAAATTCCAATGAAAAAATCTGGATTTTTTTTTGGTAAAAACTATGTCTTTATTGGTACTTATACGTTACAGAGTCAACAGGTTTACTCATGTTCCTTACTGGTCTTTTTGTGACATACTCTACATAATGTCACCGCCAGCCGTGATGAGTCCTTGAGGGAATGGGAGATGTTATTGTCAAAGATGTACGGTGCCATACTATCACCTTTTAGTCCGGTTTTAAACGAATCTGGCGCTGATGAGGAGAGGGGAAAATTATAGCACATCCAGGTACCTTCCTACTGTGGGTGTCTTGTGTGCTCGGTAGTATTCTTTCCAGCGGGCTCGTTGCAAGAAGTCCATGCAGACGTTTAGAGAGAGGCGTCGCTGTGTCTGGAGACGGTATGCTACTAGATGGGCTACGATTCATATTATCGCCGCCTGTCTTTGGTGGGGGGCAGTGATGGAAGGTAGTGCGTAGGGTCCATTCCCCTGGTATGTGTGTGGGGTCAATGCGTAGTATTGCCGCTATCCTGGTTTTTGTCCCAAGTCCATATCACTGGTCCTTCCTCGCAGACAATTAGTCGATGCAGTAGTGTATCTGTAGCCCCGCATCTCACGCAGGAAGTTGTTGTGGTGAGATGAATTGCTACCAAACGTTCGTTAGTCGGTATTATTTCGTGTATGGCAGCATACAACGTTGATTTGATAGAGTCGGAAAGTTCGGTGGTGTGTACATTTGTCCATACTCGCAGCCATGCAATTCCTGGGTATTCGCGAGCAATCCGCAGCTCACTGGTGCCGTTGCTCGTTGTGGCCATTGTTAGCAGCACTCCGTAGAGACTATTTTTTCAAATTTTCATGGTTTCTTGTGGGCCTGGTGGGGGGACATATGCCATGTCCAAGGCATAGTGACGGATATAGGTTATCCCAGTTGGAAGTCCGTGTACAATAAGGGGGTTCGCAATGGATCCGGTGAGATTCCACTTTCTCATTAGTGATGTAATAGAACTGTTCTTCGTACATAAGAACCATAGTCGGGCGTACAGGAGCGTCTTACATGTGGCTTCTATGTTCACCAGGGCCCAGCCGCCTTGTTCTTTAGGGAGTTGTAGCGTGGTCACAGGTACACGAATGATTGCACCTTGCCAGATGAACCAGGTGCACACAGCTGTCAGTTGTTGCACGTGCTCCATGGTGGGTGGGAGAATTTGTGCCAGATACCAAATTTTCGCGAGAAGACATAGGTGTACATATTGTATTCGTTGTGCGAGGCAGAGGGCTCGAGCATAGGCTTTTCTTACTTGTGCACGTACCGCCCGTACGGCTCCTGCCCAGCTGTCTTTCACCGATTTTGCAATGGTGGTTCCATATTGGATCCCCAAGATCGTAACTTGGTCGTGAGACTCAATTCCAAGTTCAGTTG
>Ga0131853_10027123_pt1 | contig 10293 bp, 7 predicted proteins | sample TergutLab28metaG_FD_92764 | JGI IMG/M metagenome (GOLD analysis project Ga0131853, IMG submission 92764) | Labiotermes labralis P1 segment gut microbial communities from Petit-Saut dam, French Guiana - Lab288 P1 (version 2) (version 2) | ecosystem: Host-associated > Arthropoda: Insects >... | reverse complement strand
GAATATTTCCACTATAAAACATTTATTAATGAAAATTGCTTAGAAAACTAAAATGACAAATTCCAGGAGAACCTCTCGCGGCCCGGTATAATTGATGCCAGGGCCCGGTACCGGGCCGCGGCCTGGCGGTTGAGGAAAACTGATCTAAACCAGCTGCGCCTGTTAAAGTATTAACAAGACAGGCGTTGTACGTATTATTTAACATTTATACGGGTTGTACAGGGCCGTTCTGGACGGGCTTGATAAATCTCTTCCGCACATGGATTCTATCCCCGGACCGTCCAGCCTTTAGCCATATAGTAGGGATAACATCCAACAGATGGCTTTTGAGTTAGAAACTCTCCATAGGATAAGTTGATGTGCAGTAGCAACGACATTGGTAACTTGGTGCCGCAAAGAATTTGCACACGGACACACTATTTACTGTAACCGTCTGTCTAACTTGCCCGACTTTGGTTGCAACGATTTTGTAGCTCTTCCTAAGCATGGATCCCTCTCAATGTATACACAGGAGGATTAGAAGTCGCTCTGTTCGTCTTTACTCGCCAAGGTTATACAGCCGAGCACTTTGCCAAAAACTGAATGATCTTATGGTTATTGGACCTTGCATCATTGTAATAGTTGAATAATAAAAGACCAACTTGATGTCACTTGCTATTTTATTTCACTTCTTGATGTCACTTGCTTTTTATTTCACTTCTTGTGTACTCAACATGTTTCGGACATTAATATATCCATCATCAGGAGCTTGCGACTGTGCTGCTGAATTACCACATCGGTCGTTTTGTTCTCAGTTCGTTGTGTGTTAGAGATTTGGTGCGGGCACCAATCTCCAACACACAACGAACTGAGAACAAAACGACCGATGTGGTAATTCAGCAGCACAGTCGCAAGCTCCTGATGATGGATATATTAATGTCCGAAACATGTTGAGTACATAAGAAGTGAAATAAAATAGCAAGTGTCATCAAGTTGGTCTTTTATTCTTCAACTGACTGAATTATCTTCACTTGTTGAGATTCTACAACAGACCGAATGAGTCCTTAGTCGTTAAGATTCTACAGCTGAATGAATGACATCAATCTGCATGCTCTTTCTTTTCTATATACCTTCCAACAGCCACTTTAGGAAAAACCCGAGTATAAAAAATGAACACCTGCGCAAACTGGCCACTGCTGCGGAAACTAAAATTAAAAACATTCCCACGAACAATTGTACACCTTTACACTGCCGTAAGTAAATAATAACATCCTTGTATGGAAAAGAGATACATCAGTAATCTATCTCTATGTCTCTCCCCCTTTGTAAAAGAAATAAGCTACTGTAAGGAAACCCCCGAGTGTAAACATTCCCACGAACAATTATACACCTGTATACAACCTTAGTGACACAGATACTATAAACAGTGAACACGTGTGCACAGCTGACACCGCGATAAGCATGAGAATCAAACCATATAAGGAAAGAGGCAACTCAGCTATCTACCCATATAGCCCGGCAGGTGCACGTGTGCCAACCAAAACAAACTTTCAATATAAACTAGCCAATGCCAGACAATCAGTTTATCTTCTCATCTTCTTGGTTGCCTATACCGAGATTTGAACTACGGACCCTGGCCGGTTACAATACATTGAATGTCCTGACGTGCTCAGTACGTTAATTGAGACATCTTAAGGGATACGGGTAGGGCTAACCGAATATGACAAAGCCCTCGGTAATATTTATTTGCATCTCAGGTAGAAACTCTGCACTTGTCCACTTAATCAGTTACCAATTGTGTAACCTCCTTATTTTATTCGAACACAAAAATCATATTCTAGAAACAAACAGTCACTGCGCTCTGTGCTGTAGGTGACCTCACTATGAACAACCTCACTTTACTCAGCTCGCTTACTTGACTGCCAGCGTCCAACCATCGTGGTCAGTATGAAAAATTTTTTTTTTTTTTAGTTTATTTTTCGTCTTGATATTGAAGGTTTGCTTGTGTTAGGCTGTTGCACAACATTGTATGTTACATTATGAATACTGCATGTTTCCCATGAACCGAATTTATTGCCCTTTGTCGGCTGCTCACAAGGATTCTGACTCAAAGATCTCTGTAGCAATCCCGTCCTCCCTTGCGCTAAAGACTACTTGAATGGATGTTTACAGTGAAATTTATGACGGATGGCTCCGAACCGCCGGCAGTTGAGAGCTAACAGTCATTTTGCTTGATTAACAAATGTACCAAAATTGTTCGGCCACAAAGTTTGTCGTGTGATTGTGAATCGATATTATGAGCGACATAAGGAAATAAGAAGCTTGGGCATACACAGCGTTGTGTGGTCCATCAGAAGGACAATTGAAACACACAGAGCGCCCGGCGAGCAAAAGAGTTGTTGCAGGATTTTCAGTGGGAACTTTTGGCTCACGGGTAGCTCAGTCGGTATAGCGACTGACTACGGGCTGGATGGTCTGGGATCGAATCCCGGTGGGGACGAGATTTTCCGCCCGTCCAGACTGTTCCTGGGGCCCACCCAGCCTCCTGTACAATGGGTAACGGGTCTTTCCCAGGGGTAGAGACGGCCGAGGCGTAGGGCTGAACCCCAACCCCCATCTGGAGTGCCGAAATCCTAGAAAGAGTAGAGCTGTACCTCTACTCACCCTAAAGGCCTTCGTGGCCTATAAAAAGTGTGAAACCTACCCACTTCTGGCTCATCCAACCTGTAGTTCAGACGATGTCCCGCCGACTATCATTTGTTTGTGCTGTTGAAGATACACTTCGGAATACGTCTATTTCAAACTAACGATGAAGTGGAAGTGGCTGTTCTTGAATGGTTACGAATGCCAAAAACCTATTTTTTACCGCGACAGAATTTTTGAACTCCCACCAAGTTGGAACAAACGCATCAGTTTGCTCGGGATTTTTGTTGCAAATATCTCAAGAACCGGTCGCGTGGCCTTGATGTAACTTGGCAACCAGTCAGAGGAGACCTTACTGTCCATCCGTGAACAGTCACTCTCCCGTGGGGCTAGTCAATCGGCAGTGAGACGCCGTTGACTGAGCTTGTGTACCGTGTTACCGTCGTATTCACAATGACCAAGCGAGCAGATCAGTTTTATCACGACAATGTGCCTGCCCATTCTACAGCTCTTGTGCAGGCTCTTTTGGCAAAACATAACATAACTCAGGTCTGTCAGCCTCCCTACAGCCCAGATTTGGCCCCCTGCGACTTCTGGCTTTTCCCAAAGCTAAAATCGCCGTTGAAATTGAGGAGATTTGTGAATGCGACAGTCACACAGTACACAAGCTCATTCAACGGCGTCTCACTGCCGACTGACTAGCCCCACGGGAGAGTGACTGTTCACAAAGCACAGTAAGGTCTCCTCTGACTGGCTGCCACGTTACACGAAGGCCAAGCGACCGATTCTCGAGATATTCAAAACGGACGGATACTTTCCGGACAGCCCTCGTATTTGTCGTTCTTGCAGCGAGGGAATCTAATCTGAACTTTGTTTTCGACACGTCATGATGCGTGGTTTGGAGTATCGAAGTGTCCTGATGCTTTCTTCTTTAAATTACATCTGAACTGTTAATATATATCTACAAAATTACACGGCTTCTTATCCCATAAGACCGTTTATCTTGGTACCAAATTCAGTGGTAACCTAAATTTTTATGACATCATATCTTTGCGCCTTACCTTTCGGCTTCAGGAAGTGGGTGTTTTAAGGTCAGATTGGAATTTATTTGATGGAAAGTGCAAATTAAACAATAAGGAGAATCTGAATTTACACAGACACTGACGAAATTACTTAATCAAGATGTTTGCATATCGTTTGCGGTTATAATGACTAAATCAAGGAAGTTCAAATAGTATGTGTCTGTAATCGTAGTTAAACAAAGACGCTGTCAAATGCTAAGCTTATATAGCGTCGGTAGTAGATTAATGAGTATGGGGCACTGTTGGAATGATACTGACGGAGGAAAATCTGTCCCAATGTCACTTCGCCCGCCAAAAATGTCACTTGAATTGGTCTGGAATCGATGTTGGACCTCTACCGTGACAGGCCGGCGACTAACCGCCTGAGTCAAGGCAGTATAGGCGTAGAATTTTTTTTATCGCACAGCTGCCCCCAGTGGGCCAAGGCCTCTTCATTATCGAGGATTCATGATCACACTCAGACACTCCACAGTCGGTAGGACTCCTCTGGACGAGTGACAAGCCCGACGCAGAGACCTCTACCAGACAACACACAACACTCACAAAAGGGGGACATCCGTGCCCTTGGCGGGATTCGAATCCACAATCCCAACAAGCGAGCGGTCGCAAACCCATGCCTTAGACCGCGCGGCCACTGGGATCGGCAGGCGTAGAATTACCGAAATAACTAATTACATAGACCAGAATTCTATTTAATAAGCTAATAGTCTATCAGTTGGTCAAATTTTTTTCACCTTATAGGGAATCCGAAGGTGAGTCCTTCGCTTTCCTACAACCGTCAAGGGTCAAACAGCCCAAGACTGCTTGACCCTTGAAGGTGGAACTGATACACCGTCCCGAAACGTACAGCCAACGCTACTTAACTTCTCAGGGAGCTAAGAACTCAACTACAGCGAGGCTGAAGCCTGAAAGCTTGCGTAATCCGAACAGCTCGCCACTGCCTCCTTTTCTGACCACATCTCCGCGTCCAGTTCGTTAAGATCCGTTTTAGTATAATCCTCCTCTCTACGTTAGGTTTCCCTTTTTTTCTCTTCGTTACATCTTGCATGTTCTTCCATCTCATTCTCATCTCATGTAGTCATGCTAATGGTATTTTGTGAAGAATACTCTTTACGGAGCACCTCTTTTTCGACTTAAGCTTTACATTCTCCCCCCCCCCCCTCCTCGTGTCCAAACATCCAATTCAGTGTTTTATTCTCAAATACTCTCATATTTACGTTGTTTCATGTTTTTAAAGTATATTTCCAGAAGAAGAGGACATTAAGTTTTCCAGTTCACGAGATTATTACCCTCATTAACAGCGCCTGTCTCTTCTCTCCTGCTGCAATGTTTGCTTCAGCGATTGCAGTTACTTTCCCTTCTGTCTTCATGTGTCCAGCAGGCAGATTTAAAGAAGGGCTTCGGAAACTTTTAATTGAATGGTGCATTTTTAATGTAAGTAACTAAGACTAAAATTCGTGATTACTTACAATTAGCGTGCGTAAATATTTAATGCATCGCTGTTCATACGACCGGACAAAAGACGAAGGTTTTAAAAAAATGTCTGCCCGTACATCATCACGTATCATGCCTTACACTGGCATCGTGCAGGCCGCTTGGTATTGTAATTCGATTTATTACAGATGTTGTTCTTTAGCTTGTCACGTGTTAATTTTGTGTTTATGCTTATTCGGTTTCTGGTTTTAGTCCATCATCAATTATCCCTAAATTAACCCTTGTTAACTGAACGGTGAGGGACTTTTCTGTCCAACGCTTGACGTTATCCGAAAGATCATGGCTTTGTTTGAAAATTTTCCAGCTTCCGTCTTTGATCTCTTCATAACAGAAATATTATAATATTTGTGGAATAATACTGACAGGCAAAGGTGAATTGTGAAGTTTGTCCTAGAACAGGCCATGAAGGCGCTGAGGGAGAGTAGAGGTATAGCTCAGCTCTTTCTTTAACCTCCCAACTAGATTCGGGTAGTTAGTCAAAGCCACGACCCCGCCACTTAACCCCAGGAAAGAGACCCAGAGAGGCTGAATGGGCCCCAAGACCGGTCTGAAGGAGTATGGAAAATCCGGTCCCGAAACGGGATCCGATCCCGGACCGTCCAGCCCATAACGTGTCGCTATACCGACTGAGCTATTCCGGCCCATAATTCTGACCTGGAGAAACCGGAGTACCTATGAAAAGACCTGTCCAATTGCCACTTTTTTCCACCACGTATCCCACACGGACTGACCCAGACCTCCGTCGTAAGAGGCCGGTGATAATCGTCACGGCTATTTTATGGCCCGTTTGAAGACTGAAGTTAATCTGTGTTTTATATAAATCATACATCTGGATTAATTTCATATTTCTCAGAGAACACGCCATGTGTCCATTAGATACATCGATCGAAGAAAGCTTCGCACGTCCTGGGTTCGAGTCTTATATCCAAGAACGGTTTTTGTGCTTTTTTCGGTCTTTCCAGGTAAATATCGGATTAGTAATTCAAATGCGGCGAGTACCGCTTCCTTCCATATCCTTTCTCATTATTATCTATTAATTAAACTTCGGTATATTGGGCGGAATATAGGCGTACTCTCTAAGTTGTTGATAACGTAGTTAATTAAGTCATAAACAATTACACTTACACGTATACGCCCCTAAACCGGAATTGAATAAGCTGTTATTCTGTGCTAATTTTTCAATATTTTTGTTTTTGCTAGGGTGAGGCTGTGTCTGTGTGGAACTAGGAGCTGTAATGGGCTCATTATCCGTCCACCGGATGATAGAAAAATGAATATAGCACATTGATGGAATGACATCTGGTAAGGGGAAAAATTAGTGTTCAGAGAAAAACCTGCACTTGCGAGAAATTTTCCACCACAAATCAAGAATGGACACTCCTCGGATTGAAACTACCTATCAGAGGTGAGACCTCTGTAAAGGAAAGACATTTTCTCTTCTCCCCACCCAATCAGACCGACCTTGGGGCTCACCCACATTAGGTATCGGGACACTTCCCCAGGGATAATGCGGCCGGAGAGTGGCATTGATCATCCACCTCAATCTAGTGTTGAAGTTCAGACGCGGTTGGCTGTATCTTTACCCCCCCCCCCCGTGCTGTCTCTGCCTGAACAGTATGTTACAGGGATACCTTTACCTTTACCTTTACCACCAAGTCGTGAATGTGGAGACTTAGCGACTTTGTTCAGTACTTAGAATAAGCACGTAAGATGTGTTTTTACCACGCTGGATGCATAATACCCCATTATCTAGTTTTCTCCTCTTCACCTGAATAAATACAACGTTGGTACCGTAAATTTTGTTGCAGACTTCGCTGTTCTTATCTCTCTTAATATACAGCGGGCCGCCCGCAGTATATTTTATGCTGATAAGACTCAATTCGAAGGTACGAATACTTTCGTGTGGAAATTCTGTGAAGCAGAAAACACCAGTTTTCTCACACTCGCACACAGAAGAAAATTTAGAATGACAACATGAAAGAAAGATCCCTTCATACGGAAAATTATTTTCTTTCATAAGAAATGAGATTTTACGTTGCTGAATATTTCCACAGTTGTTTCCCTTTAATACGGCAGCCTGTTACAAACGTCCCTAGGAACATCCTAAGTTTATTTTCAGGGTGGATTTTCTGCCATCGCATATTAGAAGTCCTACCCTAATAATGGAGACAGAGTTTTATCCAAACATTGGTAGGGGGCGCTTATTCAGAAGGTATCCGCTCTTAATCTCAACAGAGATATTATCTATCTTGAGGTTGTTCGTGGTTTTTGTCAGTCCCTGCAGGCATCTGTCCGGATATGACTCATGTCAGGCCACTCTCCTTCTACCGAATGATTTATCATGGTTTCAACTAACCACTCTTTAATTCCAAGGTATACAGCTAGCAGCATCGTTAAATAAACCACAATGACTGACTTTTTTTAAACGTCGCTAAAACAACTAATGTGCGCCCTGCAAAGAGCGTAATTTCTTTGTCTTCGGAATACTTCGGACGTGAGAGCCGAATTATGACGATTGCACCAGACCGGAAGCAAGTGGTGTAGTTCCGCTTGGTGAGTGCAAGAGTGATATTGCCAGGATACAATTCATTCCTCGTAAAAGTAACTTATTTGATAAAGTGCCGTGTGTTTCAGTGTCATAAATAGTGAAATAATATGCCTTGACTTGTGTTACAACAGTTGGATTTATAAAACCAACATAACATGCAGCAGTTGAGGTGTGATACAAACTCTGTACTGTCAACAGCCGGTTGGTTCAGATCGCTTCGTGCCATTCTGACGTCAGAGTACTGGCTTGGAGGTACGGAATGGAGACTTACTGGAGGTTAGGTTACTGCTGAAAAGTAAAGTGGACATTTTGCAGTTAGTATTAAGAGCAGGTGGAAGTCAGAGAATGCTTGCTGTCGTTCGATGCAGAATCTTTAGTCTTACATTTTGCTATCCAAAACTATAAAGATTAAGATTGAACTACAATTTTGCCTGTTGTTTTGTATGGGTGTGAAACTTGGTCGCTCATATTAAGGGAAGAACATAGAATGAGGGTGTTTGAGAATAGGGTGCTAAGGAGAATATTTGAGCCCAAGAGGGAGGAGGTAACAGGAGAGTGGAGGAAACTACAAAATGAGGAGCTTAACGATCTGTACTTACTCCGTGGAGCAGAGTCCTTCTTAGAAAGCTAACCGGTTCTCAGCGAGTCAGGAAATTCCCGGCAATTTATGGAAACCGATAGTTCATTACCGCATTCACAAATGCCCGCCACCTGTCTCTATCCTGAGCTTAATGATCTGTACTCCCGACCCAGTATTATTCGGGTGATAAATAGAGAAGAATGAGATGGGCGGGGCATGTAGCACGTATGGGGTACAGGAGATATGTGTACAGGGTTTCGTTAGGGAAACTTGAGGGTACGAGACCACTTAGAAGACCCAGGCGTAGATGGAAGAAAATATTAACATGGATCTTCAGGAAGTGGGATTTGGGGACATGGACTGGATCGAGCTGGCTCAGGATAGGGACAGGTGGCGGGCACTTGTAAACGTAGTAATGAACCTTCGGGTTCCATAAAATGATGGGAATTTCTTGGCTAGCTGAAAACCGGTAAGTTTATGAAGAAGTACTATGCTCGATGGAATAAGTAAGTAAGTAATATTAACAGCTATCAACTCGAAGGCTAAGTGTGTCGTCAGTAAAACTGTAGTCGAATGCGTAATGCAAGATTTATTTTCAGTTTGCCGATTTATACGCGCGTCTGTCTTCATTCGGTGAGTGAATTTGTCTTATTTTCCGTTTATAACTCAAGCCAGTTTACTTCCCAGGTTGAAAAACAAACCGTGATTTTTTAAGGACGCACCACTCTACAAGTGTGCGGTATAGCCCTGCACTTGAACGTCGTGACAGGCGGAAGGAATTGTAAATGTCATGCTAACATCTGCAGCCGAATGATAATTCCTTTAAGCTGAAATATTCACGTATATAGTATTTGTCCAAATAATCTTGATATTGACGTTTGTGTGACCGTGCATCATTAGAATAACGATGTAAGCAACCAACAAGATGCAACAAATTCCGTTTATTGATATTTTTAAATCTGCGATTTTGTCGCCCGAAATATGTAGATCGGTGACGGCAGCAATATCGGCGCATTGTACTAATTCTGTATATACAGTCAAAAGTGCTCATGAAGATGGGCGAGTTTGTCGCCCGAAATATGTACAGCAGATTTAAAAAGATCAATAAACGGTATTTGTTTCATCTTGTTGGTTGCTTACATTGTTAATCTTGGTATTCTACATCTTCAATGCAATATTTATACATAAATAAGGTGTATTACGAACAGATTAAAAAATCTTGGAGCCTGAACCTCCTGAAACACTCAGGGCCCGTCCAGATCTGTACAGGGATTGCTTTTTACCAACAAAGTGCACAAGTTTTACTTAGGTGAACACTGCTACATGTTTCGGCTATTTGTTACAGCCATCTTGAAGGAGCACTTATTGACAAGGATATATATGGAGTTACAATTTAACTTCGCCTGCACTAAATGTGAAAAATACATTGCACGTATGTTACTACAATATCCATGTATGGCATTGACAACATACACAGAATAAAATTATACCGGACCCAAATTAAAATCGTTTGCGTCCGAACATTTGAAACTGATAAATTCGCTTCGAGTTTGTTGAGGGGAAGGTCCTATATATATAGGCAAGCTGTGTACGCTACAAGCGAACACTCTGTGCAGGTCAGAGGGGTTACTGGAATAATATATTTACACTGTATTTTAGTATTTACTGGCAATGAAGGTATATTTTAACTCCAATTATATATCGTTTTTATATCGGCGCTCCCCTAAAGATGGCTATAAGGAATAACCGAGTCATGTTGTGGTGGTCTTCTGTGTGTGGTGTTTGTGTGTGTGTGTTTGTGTAGTGTGTGTGCGTGTGTGGTGTGTGTGCGTGTGTGGTGTATGTGTGTGTGGTGTGTGTGTGTGTGTGTGTGGTGTGTGTGTGTGTTTGTGTGGTGTGTGTGTGTGTGGTGTGTTTGTGTAGTGTGTGCGCGTGTGTGGTGTGTGTGTGTGCGTGTGTGGTGTGTG
>Ga0131853_10027122_pt1 | contig 10294 bp, 4 predicted proteins | sample TergutLab28metaG_FD_92764 | JGI IMG/M metagenome (GOLD analysis project Ga0131853, IMG submission 92764) | Labiotermes labralis P1 segment gut microbial communities from Petit-Saut dam, French Guiana - Lab288 P1 (version 2) (version 2) | ecosystem: Host-associated > Arthropoda: Insects >... | reverse complement strand
GTGTGTGTGTGTGTATGTGTGTGTGTGTGTGTGTACGTGTGTGCGTGTATGTATGTACGTGTGTGTGTGTGTGTGTGTGTGTGGTATGGTAGTAAACGCATCATGGAATGTGTTTCAGTTTCAGTGTTTTTCTGCCCCCCCCCCCACCCCCCAAAAAAAGGAGAGAGGGACGTTCGGATTAGCTAGGAAAAGCAACAGGAAAGAAGAGTTAATTATTCAATCTAAAACCAATACCCCACAGTGACGTACAAGTGTTGAACATCAGCACTTCTATATAACTCGCTACACAGAACTATTAGAAATGTGGCTCAAAGTAAATATCAGTTTGCTCAAATTCATCTTTAGTTACCTAAATAATAACGCCAGAAAAAACACAATAGTTAACAAATAAAAATAAAAACCGTTGGCACAACTAACTCTGGTACTTTTATTGTAGCAAAGTGTCTCGACCGTACAGTGCCATCTTCAGGCTAGCATTCAGTGACACAAAGAAAGACATAAAACTGCTCCGAAGATGACCCTTTAGCGTCGAAACATGTTTCTACAATAAAAGAACCAGAGTTAGTTGCGTTAACGGGGTTCACTTTATTTATTCACTCATATCGCGAGAACACAACGGAATGTACAACTTTAACACTGTTATTGCTAGTAAAGCCAACAACAGCTATAAATATAAGAACACTAAAAACAAAATAATTAATTACGATGCTAGCTAACGCAATTTTATATCTTTCTTTTTAAGTGTCACTGAATGTTAGCCTTAAGATGACCTTTTAAGGTCGAAGCACGTTGCTAGAATAAAAGTGCCTGAGTTCATTTGATGTATGTTTGTCCGTGCATAGTTGTATAAGCATAGAAAAGAAAACCAACTAGATGCCATTGAATGGTTTATCGTAATTGCAATAAACCATTCAGTAGCATCTAGTTGGTTTTCTTTTCTACGCTTATGCCTGAGTTAGTTTTGTCAACGGTTTCTATTTATTAAGTAATCTCAACAGAGCACAGAGAGATGCGTGACATTAAAACAGTTGATCACAACCGTTTTTAGCCGTACCTGTTAATGTAACAAATGTGATGCCACATGTTTCGGCTTTCTTCATGAAGCCTGAAGTCGAAATATGTAGCAGCACATTTTTAGACATCCCAATGTATCAAATTCTTTATTTTTCCGACTAATGCACACAAATTATATTAAATAATTATCAAAACATTTAAAATGATAAAAGTTGCTCCAACATGTTTCGGTTTACATAAACCATCATCAGGGAGCTACATGACACTGAAAACAACTATAACGACATGTATACTGGAACCAGAAATGAAATTTTAGCAAAGCACAGACTGTAACTCCCTGATTATGGTTTATGTAAGCCGAAACATGTTGAAGCAACTTTTATAATTCCAAATGTTTTAATAATTATTTAATATAATTTGTGTGCATTAGTTGAAAAAAAAATTTGATATTATCAATGCACGGTGCAACAATGAAGATTATCTCAGTGTATGTCTAATACAGTTGTGATGGACGGTCTACCGTTTCATCTGCCTCTTCACTCAAGGTAACAGAAGCACTGTGCTGTTTTTGCTGTTGATGTCTGTTAAGATCGCGGTGATCAGAGTATAACCACGACATAACTGTACTCCTCAGAAATGTAAGGTATTACAACCTTTAAAGCCCAGTGGTTGCTGTGTGGACCACCATGTTTAACTTTAAGGAACTCCGCTTCTTCCCCCAACAGTGTATTTGTGTGTTCAGCCTGATCCTCAGAACAAAGAGCGATTAAGTTCCTCTACGGTATTAACCGACTAGTTTTCACGCATAACGGGAACCACGATTGTTTACTGTGAGGGATGAACTGGATTTTTGTACAATATACAACTGAGATTAATTTGTGACGGGGTTAATTGGTGCAACACGTAAGACTGCATAACTGATTATCCTAGTAGATTTATATGAACAATTGTAACTTATCTAATACACAATTAACAGTATCGAGGGTAAAGCTACCTAAAAGGAGAAGAAAAATGTATTTTATATTCAACACTTATATTAATATAATTGCCAACATGTAGCGATTAATTTATTTAATATAAGCAGTTGTATTATTGTAACATAAAAATATAATTATCTATTAGATGAAAAAGTGTCATTAAATCGAATTAATGATACTTTTTCATCTGATATGTATAAATATTTCTGGGTTATTACAATGTGGAGGATAATTTTTTACCGACGTTTCGGAGGAATATGCTGCCTCCGTCCGTAGGGTGGACGAATTTCGTTCAGATGGACAAAAAGTTGGAACTAACTTCTCTTCTTCAACGCTGTAACAAGCCAGACCACTATTTCAGCTACATCCGCTGTGATAGACTGAACTCTTAAACACTGCAGTAACCCGAACTACTGGGGATCTAATCCGAAATTTGGACCCCCACAAACGCCACTGAACTGTCTGCTCTCATCCTCACAACTTATCCACGAAGATTTAGTACAACGTTATCGCCCCATCTACTCGTGGTCTTCAAAGCGCACGTTTTCCAACAGGCTTCCTCACCTGTTGTTTTATGGGTCTCTCCAGCACCGTCGCCTGCCCAGCCCATCGCACCTTTCTTGACTTCCCTGTCTATTACAAATTTCCTCAACATGTGACCCCTTTCTTGTTCCGGTTATTTTTCCAGTGCTATGCTTTCAAACACTTTCACGCCCACATAAAATAAATGACAAAAATGGTGTTTGTTTGCAGACCAATAAATAACCCACATATCGAAAAGCAAATATAGTGCGTTACTGCTGTCGTTTAAAGCGCAGGAAGAGCTCCGGCCGCTTTAGCCCAGGTACATCTGGACAAAAATAAGCCTGGGTATTTATGCCAGGAAAGCGATTAGGCTACTACCGGCTATACGTAACAAGAATCGTGGTTCGATTCCCGGTAGGAACAAGACAGTTATTTCTTCTCCATCCCTGCACCCCACTTAATGGACGTCGGCGACTGTTTCCTCGTAGGTAAAGCGGCTAGGGTGAAGCTGACCACTCACCTACATTCAAGTGTTGAGGAAAGAAATGGGTGGCGCTATACCTCATCTCCCCCATATGCCCTCACTGGAACTTGACCTTTGTCCCATAAAACTGGATGGGCAACTGGGGGTTACACAGAGTCTCTACCTTAAGGCAATCGAATTCTGATGGCCTGTAAACTGCACTGTAATGGGAATGAGTGGCTACCCAGTCCTACCACTCATACTCCAATGAATTTCATACCGTAACTTTCCGAAAAATATGTCCATGCAGTAACACAGTGAGGTGACCAACAACCGGCCAGGACACAATTATTCTCACTCAGGCATTTCGTGCTATTCCTCAGCACAAGTAAATGCCGGCCATGACCGCTTGCTTTTCAACTAATTATCCACCAGTCATACAATCATTCTACGCTACTGGTATACAGTGCTGCTGACAGCATCGTTTAATAAGCCACAAATGAGTTACATATATATCGCAACTCTGTCAAGATAAATACATTACTGAACATCCCAAAGACTCAGCGTACAGCTTGTAACAAATTTCAGTGCCAGGTTTCAACTAGACACCTCACAATGCTTAACGTTCAGAATGTTAAAAAAAAGAAATGGGTCAGCTTACACGAGCTTCTATTTTTCTTTTACCATTAAGAGGGGAGTCTACGTCAGGCCCTAGATGTGGTGTATAGCCTCTTCCTTTCTACGGGCAGCACACGTGTAACTGACAGTGATGAATCTGGTCTTACTATTCTCACACTTCCGATCCGCCATCAAGACATAAATTCACGGTTAGATGGTAGGCTAACAGCCTAGTTCCTGCCAGCACAGTCATTAGCGTGGTTGATGGTGACCATAACTATAATGATCCTGACGATGATGGTCAATAAACTAACGAAGCAGTAACTGGTGACTGGAATCAATCTCCTGCATGTGTAGACACACTGAACTGCGTGTTCTGAGGACTTCCGGCAAAACGGGCGCGTCAATGAATTTCTCCATCACAACACATCCATGCACGCGAGCGTAACATCGTAACTCGAATGAAGAGACACTCACTCATTTACATGACAGCCCCTCTCGGTCAAGTACACAGTGTCAACACTGTAGCAGAGCGAGTAGAGGGAACCACTGAAAAGAACAGCTGGGCACTTACACGTTCGTATTCATGTGCTAACAACAAAGGCGTGACTTATGTAAACGGTACATTTAAAGACACGTGATGATGGAAAGGTGTGAACTTATCCCTGCACATATGCACAAATATTAAGAAATACATACGAACACGTAGGAAACATCATGGTGAAGCTATAAGCATTCACAATATAGAACCTGGATAGAGATTAGTGGTCACTGTCATCAAAGGACAGTTTGCACTTTCCAAGGAAAGTGTACTGTGAATGATGCAGGGTGCACAACGGGGCAGTAACGTGGTAAGAAAGTCAGTCAGATAACGAAACCTGACATTTCAGACAAGAATATTATACCTCCATTTGCACGAATAGGAAACGAAGAATCAATGCAGGAAGTGGCTGGCAATAAAAAACAAAAAGCCAATGTCAATAAAAATCCAACCAGATGCAACAGTATGCAGATATTTATTCACTGCAAAGTCACTCTACATGTTTCGGGTGTCACCGCACCCATCATCAGCAGTACTAAAAACTGTAACCGCAGCCTCCGGTACAGGTCATAATACTGGTACAGCTGCTTCCCTCCAACGTGGCCTGATCGGGACTGGTTTTATTAACACTGAATTATGATGCACGGAACCATGAGCTTAAAAAACAAAAAGCCACTAACACTTTCCAATGCCTTCTGCCTCCGATGTAAATACCTGAGGATCAAGTAGCCTACAGTCATGTCGCATGTGGAATATTATTTGGACCATACACATTCCAAATACAAGAAATTGTATCCAAACCGCCAGATACATTTTCAGAAAGTATTTCTGTTTTAAAGTAGCAAATGAACTGATATCAGGAAGCACAGTACTTCCTGTAGCCCGTTACGGAACCACAGTTCATTAACATCTTCACAAAGACCCAGTCACAGGGGCATTCCCAATACGTAGAGAAATAAGTAAACAAATTTGTCTAATTTTTTTTTCAGTAATACGTTAATACATCTTTCCAAGCTAAATTAAATAAACGAGAAAATTATTTGTATCTGATTCTAGAACTCTGGCGTATGTTTAATTTCTTACATTATATGCAAAAATGCACAAAATCAACCCTCTCCTTCTACGCCTTTGAGAGCGGCAACTTCTCTAGCAGAAATGTTATGAGGGAAGTCTGCTACTCAGGCACAACGAGAACACATGCATAATAAACTACAAACTTAGCACAGAAACATAATTCATTCGAGAGTCGTTCCATTCTTCAATCCTTTCGGAGCTATTTAGTTACGGCGTATAATGCATTATATTCGAAGTGTGCATAAATGTCAAACAACATTCGGTAAACAATCAGGCAAAGCATATACACTGATATGTACCAACAACGTACCTGGGAACGAAAATATGTCGTTGTGGATCGCAGTTTAAAATTCTAACACATTCATGTTCAATTTCCGTACACTTTTACATGACAGGCATATTTAAAGGATTATGACGAATAAAATCAGTCGCATAAAGTGAGCAAATAATAAAAAGCAACGGTAAAGCAATCCCTGTGCAGGCCTTTTACAGTCCCGTGCAGTTCCAGAAGGTTGAGGCTCCCATATTTCTAGAAAATCGGCACATGAATGTGGAAGGTTGTCAGACTTACGCACCGGCCGCCTTTACCCACCAGGAAATATTCCTGATACTCATTTCTGTCAGAGGCCGAGTCGACAATATCTAGAATCGAACCCGCGACCTTCCGGCTTGCTACGAAGTGCCTCAACCAATTGCGCCACCCCCTGCCCCCCCCCGCATGAACACACTCATATTTACCATACGGACCAAGAGACGGTACGGTTTGTTATATGCAACGTACATAATAAGATTACGAATAGTATGTTAGAAGTGTACCGTACCTTCATGAACCAGAAGCTAGTTAACTTCATTCGTGATAAGACAGTTATCTTCAATCAGGAAATTCTATGGCAGGCTTATTGGCTTCTTTCAGAAGAAAGACTTGAGAATACAGGCTACACGCTGCTGAGCGAGAGAAAGAAGAAAACAGGGAAGTTATTTGTTAAACATATACATCTCATGGTATGTGTTGGGTAGGTAGGTATTGAGGTTTCGAACGACCATAGGACCTCTGTCTTGAAGACCAGACAGCCCAAGTCTACTACCACTACACCCTGAATATGAAGGAATCTTTCGAAACGTCGATGTATATTCAACAACGAAGGTTAACATTCCAGAAGACTTGAATATTCATCAACGCCATTGCGAGAACCTCACACATCGCCGTTCGGTTTGTCCGTTCTCCTGTCTGCTTTTAAAGAGAAGTGGACGCAGTAAGGCAGAAAACAGTTTGGAAAATAACGATCTGTGTAACTTTCCACTTTTGTCTCCGTGTGTGTGTGTGTGTGTGTTTCTGAGAGACAGACAGAGAGAGAGAGAGAGAGAGACAGACAGAGGTTTCATTTAACGACGCTGTCAGCGAATAAGATCACAGCTTCAGCAGTGACCGACTGAAATATGAATAGAGTCATGACGGAAACACAGTGACAAGGGAAAGCCTAAAAACTCACTGGAATAAAATCGGTTTCAGTACCACTCTGTCGACCACAAATCCCGTCATGGCACGGAATGAACAATACATACATACACAAACGTTACTCCGTCGCGGTTAAAACTTCTCTGCGGCGCATTATGTTCAGTTCAAATACTGTACTTCAGCTCTTGGTTATGCTGATGTCAATGATTTCGCCTACGCATTCAGACGCCACGGACGAGCGTAAGTGCTCACACAGAAATAGAGATGTTTCAGAGGCAGATGGCATATAATATGGTGGTAAACACTGCTAGGCGAGCGACAGATAAACCAATTCCAGGAAAGGTATACTGGGACTTCAGCAACCAAGGCCTTAGACTGAGGGGTCACCTTCATGTTCCACATGCTTTAAGCTAGTGAAGGTCCCTCAGGATCTTACCTATCGTACAGACACCTACTGGGGCACCACCAGCTCTTCTGTGCCGAAACGGAACCCCTGTGTCTGGGCATTTAGTCAGAATGAAGACTCAATGTCCATATTCAATGCGAGGTACTGACACACCGTAACGATTGAACCCTTTAAAGTGGTAACCATATGTACCACCTATTTTAACATTAAAAACGGGCAGTATGACGTATCCGCTACGCTGTAGATTTGTACTGGAGATGTGCCGGGTTCGAAGAGCTGCCAGGACACCAGCTATCATGTCAGTGTTTTCGCTGTTTTCCTCTGTCACTCAAGCTAAATGTCGGGAGAGTACCTAAATTACGTAACAGCCGCTTCCTTTCACATCCCATCAAATTCATCATTCATCAGTCATCCTACCATCGATAGTATGAAACCTGGGACTGTGGTACCTTCATAAAATAAGCAATAAGGGACATTTAAAACTCTCAAATTTTACCCACTGAGTAAGAGCTGGCTACTGAAAATCTAAAAAGTCACAAATCAACAGGTACTAATCAAATCCCGGCAGAAATGATTAAGACAGGGGGTAGAACAATTCGCTATGAGATCCACAAACTTATTATTTCTTTTTGGAATAAGGAGGAATTGCCCGAGGAGTGGAAGGAGTCCATTATCGTAGTATTTATAAGCAGTGCGATAAAACAGAGATTATAGTAATTATAGAGGCATATAACTTTCGTCAACTACATACAAAATGTTATGCAACATCCTGCAGTCACTGTTAACTCCATATGCAGAGGAAATTATTGGGAATCATCAATGTGGATTTCGACGCCACAGATCAACTACTGATCATATATTCTGCATTCTTCAAATACTTGAGAAAAAATTGGAATACAACGAAGCAGTGCATCAGTTCTTTATAGACTTCAAGAAGGCTTATGATTCAGTTAGGAGGGAGATCTAATATGATATTCTCATTGACTCTGGTATCCCCAGGAAACTAGCAAAGCTAATAAAAATGTGTCTGAATGAAATGAAGAGCAGAGTCTGGGTAGGCAATAATTTGTCTGACATGTTTCCTGTTAGGAATGATTTGAAACGAATACTTTATCTCCATTTCTTTTCAGCTTTGCTTTAGAGTATGCCATTAGAAGGATTCAGGTAAAACAGGAGGGCTTGAAATTAAATGGTACACATCAACTTCTGGTTTATGCCTATGGTGTTAATATATTGGGAGGATGCATATATACTCTAAAGGAAAATGCAGAAGCTTTGGTGGTGGCTAGTAAGGAGAATGGACTACAAGTAAATGCTGATAAAACTAAGTACATGGTCATGCATGCAGGACGAAATCACAGTATGAAGATTGCTAATAGTTCCTTTGAAGGGATGAAACAGTTCAAATATTTGGGAATAACCTTAACATATCAAAATTCTATTCAGGAAGAAATTAGGAGCAGATTGAAGTCAGGGAATGCTTCCTATAATTCGGTGCAGAATCTTTTGTCTTCCAGTTTACTATCAAAAAATTTAAAGATTAAGATATGCAGAACTATATTCTTGCCTGTTATTTTGTACGGGTGTGAAACTGGGTCGTTCACATGAGGGAGGAAAGTAGGCTGAGGATGTTTGAGAATAGCGTTGAGGATATTATTTGGGCCCAAGAGGGTCGAGGTAACAAGGAAGTGGAGAAAACTACAAAATGAGGAGCTTAATGACCTGTACTCCTCACCCAATATTGTTCGGGTGATAAAATCGAGCATGAGATCGACGGGGCATGTGGCACGTATGAGGGAGAGGAGAGGGGTATAAAGGGTTTTGGTGGGGAAACCTGAGGGAAGGAGACCACTTGGGAGACCCAGACGTAGATGGGAGAATAATATTAAGATGGATTTCATGAAGTGGGATGTGCGGGTATGAACTGGATCGAGCTGGCTCGGGATAGGGACAGGTAGCGGACACTTGTGATTGCGGTAATGAACTTTCGGGTTCCAAAAAATGCGGGGGATTTCTTGACTAGCTGAAAACCGATTAGTTTCTCAAGAAGGACTCTGCTCCATGGAGTAAGCGGAAATGTGTTCCGTATGATTCTCTGAATGAACAGCAGTCAATGATCTAAACCGCATCAGTCAGCTTATCTTCATAATGGTCAAGCAACGTGCTTTCTTACAGGCAAAAAGAACACGTTCTCTTACATGAATTATTTCGAGCGCAGCCAATCAAAGCGCAGACATTCTTTCACTGATTCGCTGATGCTTGTGACAAGCTCTGGTTCACTGCACTTTACATGGACATTGTTCTTTGCCTACGGCACACGTACGACTGTATCTGCTATGCCACATAACCCACCGGGAACTGGTTCAATCCCCGAAAATTATGTATTCCTCTGGGCTACCTCAGGCAACAGACAACGTCGGACACAGACGCCACACAACGTTGCTACTGAATACCAATTTATGATGTCACCTATTGTCGCTGAGGTTTTATGAAAGCCTGATGAAAGCTGTATGTAAATCGTCGCTGCCAAAAACTGTTTATGATACATCTTTCTTGTTTCGTGCAACAACACAGCCCCGGGCTCATCTCGTAACAACAGAATTACTAATTGGATAACGAAGCGTGTTAATCACCGAAGCATGCCGGTTACTCCCGCGATCACAGACCGATGTTCGGCGAACTTAGCAAGAGGGAACTTGGACCAGAATTTGTAACATTTTTTGCTCTACTTCCATAGTAGCAACAAACATAAACCAAAATCTTTTCGTACACAGACCCATTTGGTATAGTGTTATGTGTTTCGGAACAACTTTCGCTAGTAGCATGTGTAATTTACGGATCCCTGTAACATTTACGTGGAAGACCTTTTCCTCAGCTGCGGTATACGCCAGCATTTACTTCGGCTGCCAGAATATATGCGCCTTATAACGAAATCAAATTAATGAAGTACACGGTAACACTCGTACAATATCAGCGCCCTATATCCGATTACCTTTGAGGTCGAATTCAGTAAGCTACACTGTCTACCGCCCGTAGTACGTCACTGGAGTCAGCATGCCCGACGGCCGTATGAGGCGTACGTGCTCTGTCCGTGGTAACGTGTTTATTGATACTGGGTACCTACTGCCACACTCGGTAAGTCTCCCTATACTTAACCCTTTAAGGACCAAATGCAATTTCACTTAAAGACCCAGTTCGTACCGCGCAGTGAACACATTCC
>Ga0131853_10027121_pt1 | contig 10294 bp, 8 predicted proteins | sample TergutLab28metaG_FD_92764 | JGI IMG/M metagenome (GOLD analysis project Ga0131853, IMG submission 92764) | Labiotermes labralis P1 segment gut microbial communities from Petit-Saut dam, French Guiana - Lab288 P1 (version 2) (version 2) | ecosystem: Host-associated > Arthropoda: Insects >... | reverse complement strand
GTTTATATTCCAGCTATTTTGCGGTTGTAGAGGTACGGTTCTTGTATAAATAATATGTCGGATCTATCCTGTTCACTTAGGTTCATTATATTGTAGGTCGCGGTTCTGGAGTGTTGGAGATTGATCTGCATGCACTTTATAGATGCGTGTGTTCTGTTGTGCACATGGTTCCTGTTGTTCTGTTCCCTGTGGTTGTGTGCCGGTGCCATGTTAAAAGTTGGTGTTTTGTCTTACTTAGCGATCATAGCCTGTAGACTAGGACAGTTCCGATCAAGTGACGAGTGGTTAGTCTGGATTTTCCTATCTTGGTTGTGGGCGTTAAATCTTACGCAGTTGGTGTATTTGTACTCGGTCCGCGTGGCGGCGCAGTCTTTCAGTTTATGTTTTCCCGCACATATAGGGCAGGCCACTTCGTTCCTACATTCTGTGTGCCAATGTTCGTATCCGCTGCATGTAAAGCACCTGTTAACTGACACGTAGTCTTCCACGTAGCAGACCGACCACTCAAGTTTTATTTTGTTGTGCAACATCTGTCTGCGGGCATGTGGCAGCACTTCACTTACGAGGTTCGTTGTTTTCCTCCTGGTTTTGAAGGTGTACTTAGCCTGAATGTCCCCTTCCTGCAGCTTCAGGTCAGGGTTCTGAGCTAATATTATAGCTTCAGCGTTTTCAGTTGTCAGGGCATCGGGTACGTTATATACTATTATTCTCGGGTTCCTGCGCTTCTGAATGTTGATTTCCAATTGGCTCCCGCATTTGTCATGTAGCTGTGAGTTTAGTATTTCTATAGCTTCTTTGCTATCAGCTTCTATTAGTACTTGGCCATTCTTCAGGCTTTTAAGTGTCCTTATTCCAATTTTCATGTCGATGGGATCGATCTTTGTTTTCACCAGCTTCTTGATTTCTTCTGTAGATTGATTCTGTTTTGGTTTTGATTTGAGTTTATGCCGTTCTTCTTGTTTTCCGCCTACCACTTCGGAGAATAGTTTCTTTCTATCGCAGCAAGGTGTCGCGTGTGCCGCTCTACCACGGCTAGTTAGTACTGTTTGGCAGTTGCTAGTTGTCGCCACTTGTCTCGGTTGGGTCGTTGGCCTATCCCTCTCCATCAATGCTTCCTTCAGTTGCTTAACCTCTACGATCATGCTTTGGTTTGCTTCTTTTGTCTCTTGCATATTACATTTGAGGGTAGCTACCAGCTTCCTTAGTTTACTTACGGTTTCGTGGATCTCGTACTTGAGTTCTTTCTTCATATTCCCACTTTTGTCCGTAACATTCACGATAGCGTTCAGGGCTTTGTCGATCTGTAGACAGACGTCGTCCGCCATCTTGCCTCGTGTGTGATGTATGTATGTATGTAATTATGTACGTACGTATGTACTTAGGCATGTATGTATGTACGTATTTATGTAATTATGTACGTACGTATGTACTTAGATATGTATGTATGTATGTAATTATGTACGTACGTATGTACTTAGGTATGTATGTATGCATGAATTCACGTATGCATTATGGGTGTGTATGTACGTATGCATATATGTATATGTGTATGTATGTATGTATGTATGCAGGTATGTATGTATGTATGTATGTATGTATATATGTATGTATGTGTGTATGTATTTATGTATGTGTGTGTATGTATGTGTGTGCATGTATGTACGTATGTATGCATGCATATATGTACATACATGTATATGTATATGGAAATATATATGTGTATGTATACTTTATATATATGTATATGGATATATACCTTTACATTACATGTACATGTATATGTACGTATGTATGTGTGTTTGAATTGTACTTTGTATTCTTCTTTTTAAAACAAATTTTATATCAAGTTACAATTATGTCTAAGTAAAACTATGTTAATATAAGTCAGTTTTTTCACTGCGTCTAAGGGCAGGTGAATCAGTAATTTTAACAGAACTGTGAAAGGAATTTTTTTAACTGGATTAATCTGGCTAAGAATGAGTTTCACTGACGAACACGACAGTGCAAAATATGTTGTGGACTGTGTTGTGACACGTCTATTCTAATTTGTAGTATTCAATATTCAGGAGGACCCTGTTGCCTTATTTTCTACCTTAATTTCGTGATATTTCAACTTTTGTATCCAAAGATACAAGGAATTTCATTATCGTAACAGCAACTATCAGTTTTCCAAGACGTCCCCAATGATTAAAATGACTTTTCTGTGTAACGACGAAGTATGTATTTAATAGAAGGTCTTCTCCCAAACTCGCATCTACTTAAATATTCATGTTATTTTACCAAACTCCTTGACGATGTATGTACAAAGTGTTGAGTTGATACAGCGTTATTAAATAACCTAAAAACCAGTAAGTACATGCCGGTGTCTAATATTTACTTGTAGATGAACTCGGCACTATTATTACATAAAATGTATTGCATGTTAATTTTCATGAACCCAAGGTTTCTTGCTGCAGGGAAGAACAGTTTACCTCCCTTCATACGTGAGCACAAAAAACTGTACCAATCGAATATTCTATCAACGGGATTCCAAATTCCCAGTTATATATTTATGTTTAATTGTTTGTGATAAGTTTTATTTATATTCCCATAATTGCAGGCCTACCTAAATTCATTCAACGAATCACGATACTCTTTTTTGACGCTTGTGTATAATATACCTTTTCCTAATATGGCGATAGTTAGGTATTTAAATTCGATTGGCTGATAAAATGTATCATCCCCTTATCCTTACCGCCCCCCTTCCCACAAACAACATATCCAGGTAGGCAAGTAGACTACGGAGCAGTGGAATTCCCGGAAGGGTCGTGTTCGGAAGTGCGCTTGGACGTTTTAACTGAGGTAAGCAGTGGATTCTAGAAAGTATGGAAGGTGTGTATTTTGTTGTAGTACGTACTTGATTTACAGCTCACTGTGTTAGGCATTCAGTGTGTCTTCAGTACTTATAATTTTACTGTAATTCTAAAGGAAAACATTATTTAGCCGAAAATCTTACATTTTCGATCATAATTCTCTAACACATAAAATAATATATAAAAATATTGCAAATCTTCCGATTAACCTAAAGTACTAAGTGTCTTGAATTTGACAGGGTACAACAAACTTGCAGTGTTGTAAAAGTTGAATTGTTCAGTTGATCAAAACTTAGGAACACTCAATTTCTAATATGTCCTTTTTTTCGTGTCCTGACTTGTTTATTTCAAAATACATTTCGATCCAGTAGAAATCACGTCAGAGACTACCCGCAGTCTTTTCTACTCATGTTTTAAAGATTCATAGTTTGTTGTAAACGTATATTTTAAAAAAAATTTAATATTTGTTATTTAATATGTTAAACTGAAGAACTCGCCGTCTACAAACACGACTTTGGAATATTTTTGTAGCAGGATATTGGGAATGTATTTGCTCTATTGATAATGAGCCTTCGGTAGGAATTTCCAAGGTCGTGTTTAAATGCGATCCTACTATAATAACCATCTGACTGCACTTAAAAATTTTCCTAATATTCTCCAATTCTTACTGCTTCATAATCTTCCGTATTGCTTTAATATGTGTGTGAAACTCTTTCTTTAATCAAATGTCCTGAGTATGCGACCTTTGAGAATATTTTGCGTACAGGATAAGTATGATACGATTCTGGAGGAAGCTGAGTTCAGGACTTATGTTCTTCATCGTATACAGCTTTGTTGTCAAAGCTGTGTAAGAGAAGCATTCAACGCCAGTAGTTAAGATGGAAAATGGCCGCAGAATTTTGTCGTAATAATCTGAAAGGAAATGGACTTAGGTTTGACGATGATTATAAAAAGAACCTTAAAGGAGTGGGACATTTGGATTTTGAATGTATTAATTTTGATCATAATATTCAGTATCGACTTCAGCCGACACTAATTTGGGTTATAATGAATGAGAGTATTTGACGAGCCTTTTCCCTAGCTACAGGAGATTTCTGCTCCATTTCGTTTGTATTCTTACTACTAAGGATTTCAAATGTGTACAGTATGTTTAAAATAATATTGCATTCCACGGTCAAGTCATATTCTCCTAGTTTCCCTGTACCATTTCTAAAATAATCGTCCTTGTTTAGGTTCAAGTATCAAAGAGCTTTCTTTTTAAATCATACTTAAACTATAAAATATCACTTTCTCTACCTCTGACTATGAAAAATGTGACATGCTTGCCTTATGATTTATTTCTGAACCTGTAATTGTAGCTCACGTCTCATTAATTTCAGCCACTCTTTGGTTTCCTTATGAAATTAATTTTTTTTTACCTATTGGCAGCAAGCACGAAATTATCAATTCTTCTTTCAGTGCTCAGCAACAATTGAACTAATAAATAGGATGCACATCTTCAGTTAATCATTAATATCCATTACTTACGTCTAAACGTGCAGTACAGTATTGAACGTACAAATATTTGCAAACATTAACAAGTGTTTTGCAGCATCAGGTCACTGCAATTGTGTTACACGTCAAAACATGAGTTACAGAACTTACACTTTTATATCACATAATCTCATGATACAAATAATATAGACGGTATACTGACACTTGTGTTATGGATTGTGTCTTTTTCCAGGTAAATTAGAAAATTTGGCGAACTAGCTATGGCAAACCTTGGCGCCACCCAAGCGGATCAGTCGGGGAAGCAGATGAATTTTGATAACGAAACACACGTCGCGAAACCACCGTTGCGCATGGTGTCCATAGATCGTGTTTCGAAATTGCCAGTTGTTGAAGAGATCATGAAATTGACCACCCATCTGTACGGGAAATTTAGGGTAAGTGTTTGTCGTGTGAACAATGGTAAGGCGTCACTTGCGGAAGTGACATTATTGTACCGTAACAGCATTTTGTGGACATTCGCTTATTTATTTGTTAATACGTACTGACTGGGTTCTCATAGACGCTCTTCTCGGGAAGTCCAAGAAAACTGCCGGGTAGTAGCTCAGATTACGCCACTACCATCTTACTACATTTTTCGGTTCGTTTTTCGTCATGTCATTTCGAAACGATCTAATTCGAAGTACTGACGGCGCAGCTGAACGAAACAGAATAAATACATTAGTCTGGTACTGCTTTTGGGGCTTTGGTTGAGAAACATTTTCTTTTTAATTTTTGTGTTTTGCAGTGTTTTGCATGAGTAGTTTTTGTCAGAGGGGCAAATGTTGAGTTTGCAGTTTATCGTGCTTTCCTTAACATCTGTTGTATATAATTTTCCACCTGTAATACATGACCAGAATCTCATGAATATTTTTTTTTTCAATTCATATATTTATATTAAGCTTGCTAAGTTTTAATAGCAATTTCCTTTTTACCAGAGAGCAAATTGTGTTTTCAATTGGTCTGTGAGGAAGGCAGAATCTACAGCCTCGAAGGTTGCAAACGTCACGGCACCAGTGCTGCTAAAATTACAAAGGCCAATTGGGATATTGGATGGTGTTCTGTGTGTTGGGCTGGACTACGTAGAGAGAAAGGTGCCGGCCGTAAAACTACCCCCAAACGAGGTAGGACTATGCATTTTCGTTGGTTGGATACAGAAATTCATAAACGTTTCAATCAGTGGAATGAAACACAAGATGTTCTATGACATTTTGTTCAGCGAATTATATTAATCTTTTTCATAGTAATGTGCATATTAAATTATAATGGTATCTAAAATGAGTGGAGGCAGTTCAAACGTTCTGACATGCGAGTGATATTAACGATTAAAGCCTGGCAATATTGCAGTGTAAAGTTTAGAGCATTTTGAGAGCTGAAATATTTTTAATAATGTAGTCATACTTGTTTGAGAACATGGTGTTGAGGTGAATATTTGGACCTAGGAGGGACGAGGTAACGGGGGAATAGAGAAGATTGCAAAACGAGGAACTAAATGATTTTTACCCCTCATCCAATATTGTGCGGGTGATAAAATCGAGAAGAATGTGATGGGCTGGGCATGTGGCGCATATGGGTGAGGAGAGGGGGGTGTATAGAGTCTTGGTGGGGAAACCGGAGGGAAAGAGACCACTGGGGATACCTAGGCGTAGATGGGTGGATAATATTAGGACGGATCTCCAGGAGGTGGGACGTGGGTATATGGACTGGATTGGGCTGGCCCAGTATAGAGACATGTGGCGGACGCTTGTGAGTGCGGTAATGAACCTTCGGGTTCCGTGAAATGAGGGGAATTTCTTGACAAGCTGCAAACCAGTTAGCTGCTCAAGAAGGACTCTGCACCATGGAGTAAGTAAGTCATACTTGTTTGATATTAATACTGATTCTGAAAATATTATTAAAGCTTGAACGTTGTTGCAACAGGCGTCACGTTGCGGAAAAATCCATAATGTTATCATACGTTTCACAAAATATTATTTCACGTTACTTGCTTGCCATGCAAAATTTCCAAAAATGTAGCTGAAATTACATTGCAGTCTCCTTTTTCTAACTCCGAACAATGCTAGGTTTTTCTAAATCTTAAGCTAGATAGTTTAGCTACAATTCTGGGATGTATTAGCGCGCAGGCTTCTTTTCGATTAAGTGAATTTTAAAACTAGAATATTTCAGATTTCAAATGTGACTTTTTATTCTTCACTACACTTAAATTTAAATGTAAACGCAATTAGTGCACTTTAACTTGTCTCACAGTATAAAAGTTTTAGAATATTGTCCTATAATTTGTAGACGTAAAATAATAATTATAGAAATAACTTCACAAGACTGGATATTCTTGTAAATCGCATTATCTTTTGCAATATTACAACAATTTTAGATACACGCTTGTGAAACTGTAACTCTAGAAGAGCGAGTTTAATTGCTGATATTGTACGAGAACAAGGTATTCTCAACCTCTCTAGGGCTAGATGCCAGAATGTGTGGGAATGCATTTGCCTGCTGCTTTCTGCAGGTTTTGTTTTCCCGCATACGTGAGAGTTAAATTTATATATGACAATATTAACTTGCTACTTCATAATTTCTGTAAAACGTGGACACTGTACCTGAAAAAAGATAGGTATTCGTGTTTTGAAATATGGCATTAAGACACAGGACATATTTTGATACATTTTTCTCATTAAATATATATGCTCTCGGAATTCAGATAAAAAATAGCCGTGAAATAAAGGTAGCCATTTGAGAATTCAGAAAGGTTCAGTTGGATCTGGAGGACTTGAAGAAAAGAAAACAAAATAGCATTTTTAAGTATAGAAATGAAAGTATTCCTAATATTAAGGAAAATATTAAAGAAACTGTGCGAACATGTGTGTGTGAATTGGGCTTCTACCTGTAAGGACAATGACCATCGTTGCAGTAACCTTTTTTTTTCTCATAAAAGACTATTCCTTTCTTTTGGCAGAATCTCTGAAATGGGGTGTTGTATGGTGTTAATCGCAGCATTTTATATCGATTGCAGATATATGTGAACACCAAGCAGTATGTGGTTGGCTCTATACAGCCGTGCTTGAATTGTGCCTCTTCTGTGAAGAATTACGGAGCCACTAAATTGATGGAAGTATGTCGGGCCTGCGGTGTGTGCGAACCTGGAGCTTTTGATGGGCCTGACACGAACGGAGAAAACTGTAAGTTCCAAGATTCAAAAACACTGTGACAATAGCGTGCACTTGAACTGGTTTTCTGATTTCGCGACTGATTGGAACAATTCTAAAGTAAGTTATTGACTTCAAAGTGAATGGTTTGGTGTCGTAATAAAGATCTTATTTGTACTTAGGAGTTGCGCGATTAAAATGTAGGCTGGTACTTGGTTGTATTTATTCGACTTTTTGTTCGTTTCTTCAGTACCTGTCAGAAAATTCCGAAATAAAAGCTTAATGCTGCCGCCACAGCTTCCATGAAAATTTATCATTTTAAAATATCATTCGACGACATAACAGAGAATACTTGAAACTATAGTGCAGTTATATAGTAGTCTGATGAGGTGATCGCAAAGGACAGGTGTGGCCACAGAGCGGCTCAAGCAGTTTACATATAAAAAATGATATTCAGGTAGTGTACTTGGTTACGACACTTTCCATAAACGGAGATTGAAAAGATTTTATACAGAAAAGACATAACATTTAACACGACGACACGCTAACACAATCTCTTTTTTGGACTTTGTCCATCGTCTAAATTTAAAAAAACGCGACGTTTCGGAAGCCGTCTCTGTTTCCGCCCTCAGGCAATTAAGCACCTAACTTGGTGGTCCCATTAGATCGAGCTGTTCTCGGTCACTAGGCAGCACAGAAACACTCAGCTTTTAAAGATATGTGCCTGAGAACAGATCAAGTCTGTGGATAGTAATAGGAAAATAGCATGTAACACTAAAACCAACTGCGATACTCGAAAATAGAAACCTCGAATACTAAACAAAATTAAAACCATAAAGAAAACTATGAACTCAGACCAGTCAGAGCACAGACATACAAAGAATTAGTAGACACAAATTTAAAATTTCTAACAAGATTAATATCATCAATAGACAAAACTGCGGATCTTCATTGGGTCAAACGTATTTGGACAATTCTTTGCTGATCAAAGGATACCAGGTAGACGAAATTTTTCGTGGGTCGACTGATGGAAATTTTTAAAAATAAGATGTGTTGGCCGCTTACCGACATTTCCTATGCACTGAATTTGTTTCTGTTCCTAAAATTTCGGCTTTCTCCCAAACAATACGGTCCACTAAAGTGTCCACCACATTAGGGGCTGCATTGCCTGAAGACGGAATCAGAATCGCCTTTCAAAACTTTGGGTTTTTAAAATTTAGACGATGGACAAAGTCCAAAACAGGAGATTGTGTCAGTGAGTGTCGTCAAAAACCCTATAGTTTTGAGTTACAACATGCATAACATCAAAATTAAACTATTGTAGTTGGAAGAAAATAAATAAGAAGAAAATTAATGAGGAACAAATATTTTATTAATGCATTCTTATTGCCTAAGAAATTTCCTGACGCAGCTGGCCACCCTGAAAAACGTAATAAATTTTTTAGTTTTTCTATCGTCCTACATTTAAAACGATTTAAAAGAAAACGTATAGTATTGTGAGTCTTATTTGGAGTATGATACGGTGGAAATAGTTGGAAGCTTGATTCCAACATTTGTTTTGATGTTTTGCTGACCGTGCGTCTCAGTGTAATCTTAGTAATTAACCAACTTGATGCACAAAATTTTGTTTTATAAGTTTATTAAATGCCTCTACATGTTTCGAGCAGTGCATCAAGTTGGTTAATTACTAAGATTATCCAAAATTTGTGTTTGAACGTAGAGGAAAATTTCATAAATTATCCATCATATTGTTTCATGAGGCATTAATACAATGCACGTAACCAGTTGGTCTAGCACTAAATATGTTTACAAAATACTGCAAATATAGTCAACTCTACCACGTAACTTATTTATGCAACATTCTCGCCCGAAATACCTGACTACACAGATTCATCCAGTTGGTCTTGATGGTTGGGAGCGAATATGTTTGAGGTACGATTTATATGTGATTCAGTTGAATGTCAGTTTTGGAGTATTAAATAATTGTAAGCTAAATGACAGGTGTGTGTCAAGTGTCAACGAAAACACAATGAAAAAGGTTTAACGTTCATTTCAACAGCTATGATAGGTGACAAGATTTACAAAAGTTACTGGTTATGCTATTTTTTAAAATATGTGACTGATGTGAATAAATGCTAATTTGTAGGTGATGGTCTGAAATCACCAGGTTCTCCGGCTGGCACATCTGTAACCCTGGAACTCAAAACAGTGTCCTGTGGATCTCCAGCCCCCTAGAAGTTCTTCGAAAAACACCCAAATAATAATTGTTAGTTTCCTAATTTCTTAATTTGAATCTTTATTAATATAGAGTTGTTACAAATGTAAAATAATGTAATTTATTGTACCTTACTTGTGCATGTTAATGCTTTTATTGCATCATATCGTCCAAACAACTTGTTAAAAATAAAGGCACATATTAATCAACAGATATCAGGCCATAAGAATCCATCCTGTAACTCTCATATGAATATAACACTTTTTGTTTTTTATCATTTCACTCTGCATTCTGTAGATTATTTAATTACACACACCAACACATGCACACACACATACACATATATACATATATATATATATATATATACACACACACACACACACACACACACACACACACAGGGTGTTTCACGACTTGTGGACATTCCTGCAGGAGGTGAATTTCTAGGTCATTGAGATAAAAAAAGTGCATCTACGCATGTGTCCGATTTTGGACGGTTACGGAGTTATGGGCATTTTTTAATGCCCGTACACGCCCTCGTGTGAACCGCG
>Ga0131853_10027120_pt1 | contig 10294 bp, 9 predicted proteins | sample TergutLab28metaG_FD_92764 | JGI IMG/M metagenome (GOLD analysis project Ga0131853, IMG submission 92764) | Labiotermes labralis P1 segment gut microbial communities from Petit-Saut dam, French Guiana - Lab288 P1 (version 2) (version 2) | ecosystem: Host-associated > Arthropoda: Insects >... | reverse complement strand
GTCGTTGGCGGGCGGCATTAAGGCGGATAACCAGTTTCAGGTTCTTCAGGGAGTTACCGGCTCCGGTAAAACGTTTACGATGATTCTCGGTATCAGTTAGTTTTGTGGTCCTTGCGAATAAGACTTTTGTATTTTCCTGATAATTACTCAATATTATCACTATCTATTAAATGGAGCCCAACATACTGCTTATAATTGTTCTTTACAACAAAGAATGCTTTTGATTTATCTAGTATTATGAAGCTATTTGTTCCAATATAAAAAGCAACAGGCGGGAGACCTGAAGCTGCAGAATAAGAATCTAGTCTAATTTCATGAACTACCTGATCGCCTTCTCTAAAAGCAATAAGCCCTTGGTCAATATGTTTTTTGTAATTTTTCATTGTTCCACCAAAAATTTCTATGTACTCATCATTTGAAGTTCCTGAACTAACAATAACAACATTATCCCAATCAAAATTAGTAAAATCAGCAAGAGAAATAATAGTGCCATCAGCGTCAGTTCCAGAAGAATATATCTTTCGCAATATATAACTATCCATTAAATGAAGGTTAACATAGCTTCTACTATATATTTTTTCTACAACAAAAAATGCTTCTGATTTATCTAGTATTATAAAATCACTTCTTCCAGCAAAAAAATTAACAAGCGGATATTTTTCAGGATGCCAATTTTGTCTAATTATATGAGCTACTTGATCGCCTTTTCTAAAAATAATAAGCTCTTGTAGATCATATTTTAATTTGTAATCTTTTACTGTTCCCCCAAAGATTTCTATGTACTCATCATTTAAAGTTCCTGGGTTAGTTAAAACAACATTATCCCAATCAAAATTAGTAAAGTCAGCAAGGGAAATAATAGTGCCGTCAGCTTCAGTTGCAGAAGAATATATTTTTCGCAATATTCTGTCGTTATCTTGATAGCAGCTACTAAATATTACAGTGGCTAAAAATATAACAAATACTAAGATTTTATTTTGCAAGGCAGCCATTCCTAATATGAGATTTATTCAACAGATATTCCTGGTGGCCACATGCTTTCCAGTATACTTTCTCTTGAAAGCCCATCAGAATTTTCCATCCACTCATATAACATTGTTGCGTCCAAGCCAGGATTAGTGATGTCTTTCAAAATATCACCAAAACTTCTTTCCAGTAAAAGGCTCGTCAAAACCAATATTCCAATATGCGTTTCTTCTATATCATCAACTTCCGTGTTTATTGATTCAATATAACTGGCAAGAAAACCATCCAAAATTATTTGTGCTTCTTTCTCTTTACCTATCAGAATATGTAATGCTGCTTTTTGTACGTCATGGTTGAACTGCGTTTTATTTAAAGCTTCCAACGCCTCAGTATGTCTATGAAGCCTAAATAACAGCTGTGCTTTGACGTAGAAAAGATTGATAATATATCTTTCTCCATCTCTTTCAAGCATATTGTTAATATCCTCTAATGCTTGTTCAACCTTGGATGCGTCATTTGTAAACATCACCCAACTGGTTATTGAAAGAAACTCCTCCCATTTTTCATCCAGAGTTTCTGCTTGTTGAGTATTGCTTCCACTACAAGAAAATAAAAATGCCAGTAAAAATAAATAAATCACCCTCATCTTATTATTCCCATATTTATTCTAGCCATAACACGACCAACTCGTTTAATTTTTCACGACAAGATTTTTTAACCCTTTGTCAAACGCAATTTTCTCCTTCATTATGGATGAATTGCGGTTATATGTAAAGTGTTTTTTAAAAGAAAATATAAGAGCCTCAGCCCCCTAGAACTACTACGCAAATATATAGCAAGTTGCGCCCTACATTGGCAACAGGTCTATTTAAGAGCTGCCTTTTTCATGTAAGTTTGGCACGTGAGGGGATTTTTGAAAATTGGTTTCTGTGATAAATATCGTTCATCATATAAAAATCTGTCTAGATATTTCCCCCAAAATCCCCTACAATTAATGCACACTATGCGTCAATTTGAAGTAGTATCGCCGTTTAAGCCTGCTGGCGATCAGGGGCAAGCAATCGCGTCGTTGGCGGGCGGCATTAAGGCGGATAACCAGTTTCAGGTTCTTCAGGGAGTTACCGGCTCCGGCAAAACGTTTACGATGGCGAAGATTATCGAGGCGGTGCAGATGCCCACGCTCATCATCAGCCACAATAAAACGCTTGCCGCCCAGCTTTTCCGCGAGTTTCGCGGGTTTTTTCCGCACAATGCGGTTGAGTACTTTGTCTCGTACTACGATTATTACCAGCCGGAAGCTTACGTTGCCAGCCGAGACTTGTACATCGAAAAAGATGCTTCCATCAATGACGAGATTGAGCGGCTGCGCCTTTCGGCAACCCGCAGTTTGATGGAGCGCGAGGACGTCATTATCGTGGCGACTGTTTCGTGCATCTACGGTTTGGCGACACCGGAAGTTTACAAAAAGATGACGGCAACGTTTTCTGCGGGCGAGGTTCTCGATGTTGACGCGCTCATTCGCCGCCTTGTCGAGTTGCAGTACGAGCGCAACGACGCCGTGCTTGAACGCGGGCGGTTCAGGCGGCGCGGCGACACGCTGGAGATTTTTCCCGCCTACCTCGAAGAAGCTTACCGCGTTGATATGGACTGGGATCGCGTTTTGAGAATCCGCCGCTTTAACCCGATCTCCGGTGAAATGCTGGAGGAGATCGACCGTGCGCTGATTTACCCCGCCAAGCAATTCGTTATGCCCGCCGAAATGATCCACAACGCGCTGGGCGAAATTAAAGAGCAGTTGGCAGAGCGTTACGAATTTTTTATGAACGCCGGGAAAATCCCCGAAGCGGAGCGGTTGAAAACGCGGGTTGAGTACGACATCGAAATGCTCACTGAAATGGGCTACTGCCCCGGTATCGAAAATTACTCTGCGCCGCTTGCGGGGCGCAAGCCCGGCGAGACACCGGACACGCTGGTGGAATATTTACCGAAACGGCACTTAACGTTCATCGATGAGAGCCACGTTACACTCCCGCAGATTGGCGCGATGTACGCTGGCGACCGCTCGCGCAAGGAAAATCTTGTGGAGTACGGCTTTCGTCTGCCGTGCGCGCTGGACAATCGCCCCCTGCGCTTTGACGAGTTTGAGAAGCGGCTTGATAAAACCATTTTCGTTTCCGCCACGCCGGGAACAAACGAAGTGCAGAAATCCGCGCAGGTGGTGCAGCAGCTCATCCGCCCGACGGGGCTGCTCGACCCTGAAATTGAGGTGCGTCCCAGCGAAGGGCAAATGGAGGACATTTACGGCGAGGTGCAAAAGCGCATCAAAGCCGGCGACCGTTCGCTCATTCTGACCCTCACTAAAAAAATGGCAGAAGACCTCACCGACTATCTTTCGGGTTTGGGGCTGAAGGTGCGCTACATTCACAGCGAGGTGGAAACGATTGAGCGGGTGGAAATCCTCACCCAACTTCGCAGCGGGGAATTCGATGTGCTTGTCGGCATTAACCTTCTGCGCGAGGGCATCGATCTGCCGGAGGTTTCTTTTATCGCGATTCTTGATGCCGACAAAATCGGCTTTCTCCGTTCCCTTACCAGCCTTGTGCAGATAATCGGGCGGGCGGCGCGAAACGCGGCGGGCAAGGTGATAATGTACGCCGACCGGATGAGCGATGCGATGCGCGAAGCCATTGCCGAAACGGAACGCCGCCGCAAGGTACAGATGGAGTACAACAAGCGGAATGGCATAACGCCGACCACGATAAAGAAGGCGATAGCGAACATTCTCGAACGACATGCGGCGGAAGAAAAAGACGCGGCGGCGGCAACCATCGAAGTGATCAAAAAATCCTACAACGTGCTGATTCCCGCCGAGCGGAAAAAACTCATCGCCGCGCTGGAACGGGAAATGCTGGAACACGCAAAAAACCTCGAATTCGAGCAAGCCGCCACCATCCGCGATGAGATCGCAAAAATCAAAGAGCTAGGAAAAAAGTAAAATACCCCCTTGATGATTGTAGCAGAGAATAGATTCAGAAAAAGCAGAGAATAGCGGGATATTTCGAGGTTTTAGGGGATTTATTGGGATAGGGGTTTGTAAGGCGATTACACAATATGTAAGAAAAAGCGCGGTGATTTATTTACTTCCGTATCAAAAAAAGTACCTGAAATACGAAATCGCTTTCGTATTTGAACCTGCTAAAATCAACACCGAAAAATGCCTTCAGTTCCAGCACCATAGCGTAAAGACCAAAAAGCCCGACAACAACAACCCAATTAACCCTACAAATTTCATATCTACCTGCCACTTTGCTCTAGAGCGTTGATTATTTGAGCACTTGCTTTTCTGCGGCAATCCTCACTGCAAAAGTCTGCTAGTTTCACTTTTTCTACACCAGAGACATACATCGCACAGCCTTTCTTGCCCTTTATTTCCTTTCCGCAATACTTGCACTTCATTCAAATACCCCTATCATTCAAATACCCCTAAAACACTTTGCAAAAATCTACTTGACAAAATCTATAGAATGCCTCATATTGGCAATGGGAAAGGTTATGATTAAGTTCAGCCCTTCCCAGCCGGCCCGCCGAAAGGCGGGTAATTTTTTTATCTGAACCCTTCAGTAGTCCATGAATAGACATTACCATCACTTGTTGAAACAATAATCTGACCTGTATATTCTGGATGCCTTTCTAGAACCAGCCCTATTCTCCGCCTTATCTCGTTTATACTTATTTTCTGTTCCACCGTTATAAACATATTGGTATCGAACCCTTTCTTTTTTGCCGCGCCAAATTGCCATTCAATAGCTTTGGCATTTCCAGTAATATACCTAAACTCAAAAGGAGCGCCGTTTACAATAGCGTCCTTTAACCGCTCGCCATGCGCGCCAACTTCCGGGATAAGAAAAACAGAATGCCCCTGGCTACTAAGAATGCCCGCCTGTTTTAACTCTTTTGTAAGCGTTCTTTTTTGCTCGTTGCTTTTTACGATAGAGCGCGATTGCGCAACCTTCACATTCTTAGGAAGTGTCATCTCCTTTGTGTACTTACTTGCCGCACGCAACGCGGCTGTGGTAGACAAAAATTTTTCAGTGGAATAATGAGCTTTTACATACGCTTCATTAGCCGCTATATTTGATGCTAAAAGTGAAGCGTTGTAATTTAATTGCGCAGACTGAAGCTTTTCCGCCGCCACTCTCTCCCGTCCAGCCTTCCCAACGTTCCAGTTAAATGCCGGGTCTATGCCGTCTGGTACGGATTCAGTTGTACCCGTGCGTTCATTGTAAAACTGGTGATACGTTTCAGGCGGCGCTTCTGTCTTTACATCAACATGATAGCCCTTACCACCTTGACAAATTAGTCAGACCTTGACTAAACTAGATACATGGATAAAGATATGTATGTAATGGAAACAATCACCATTTACGAGGCAAAAACCAACCTCTCAAAACTGGTTAAGCGGGCAACAGCAGGAGAAACTGTTTACATCGGTTCGTATGGCAAACCGGAGGCAATCCTTACGGCGGCAACCCCGGCAAAGTACACGGCGGAATTGCGGAAGGGCTTTTTCGGCTGCATGAAAGGGGAAATAGAGCTTGCCGACGGCTGGGACGATCCTTTGCCCGCCGACATTGTCGACTCCTTTTACAGTATGCAAGGGTTGCAGGAGTTTGAAAGCAAATGACTCAACTGCTGTTAGACACCAATGTGCTGCTGTGGCTTTCGCAAGACAACCCAAGAATAAGCGATATAAAACCCCTATTGCTCGCAGAGGAAATTCGGGTTTTTGTTAGCGCTGTTTCGTGGTGGGAAATAGCCATAAAGATTCGCATCGGAAAATTGCAGGTTGATTTGCAAAAGTTGCTTTCAATGACGAAAAAGTACGGCTATTTGGAACTCCCTATGACAAGCTCCTACCTGCAAGCATACCTTGAACTGCCGCTTGTACACAAAGACCCGTTCGACCACATGATCCTAGCGCAAGCTATGACCTGCCCAATGCGCCTTATCACCGGGGACGCAATACTGGCGGAATATTCCCCGCTGGTAATAACGGTTTAGCGCGCCCGTTGCCAACGGGCATTTTCCAGCCGCCACTTACATCCGAAAACTTACTCCCGCTTTGATACTCCAGAGATTCCAGACTTCTCGTTCCCCCATAATGGCATTGGAAAATCTCCATGCACCCGACACATACGGCTCGAGAACAAAAGGTCTAGGCTTCATTGGAAGGACTGAAGTTACCAGCCCGAGATGTAATACCAGCGATTGGGCAAGGCGGAGATCACCACCGTTGGGAAGGGAAATTCCTTCTGGTTTGGCAATGTTTCCGCTATCGTACAGAACATTTCGCAGGGCAAGCGTGCCGAAAATACGGTTAAAGTACGCATGCGAAAGGTTTCTTTGAATCTCGACAGAAAAAAGCCCAAACGCGGCTTCCGCTCCGGCAATCCAGTTAAGGTTAAAACCCTGAGAGAGGTATTCCACTGATGAGACAGATGAAAACAGCGGCGAGCCGTAGGTAAGGGAAGAGCCATGCAGGTTCATTCCTCCTGCGTCGTACGCGCCATAAAGGGACAGGCGCAATGGCAGGCGTGTTTGCGTACTTGCCCGAAACAGCCCTTCAAAGCGCGGCTCAAAAGAACTCTCGCGGAGTGTAGTGTAGAAAATGTTGCTGCCCAAGACACTTAGTAAAGCGCCGCGCCCAAAAACCTCGTTTGGCCGCCGCCTGAGGCTCGAAAGTGTGAAACCAGCGAAATACGACATAGAGTTGCCACGTTCTTCCCACTGGTAAGCACTTTCCCCGCCGTTAGAATCGGCAACGCGAACGTATCTCACCCCCAGCGAAGGCTCGAACAGCCCGCTGCCAACAGACGGCGAAAAAGTTCCAGTCAGCGAGACCCGCGTTTGGCGGTTCGGAAGGTAGCCAGCGGGGGCATCATCCGCTGTGTCGGAAAAACCTAGCGTCAGCGGAAATCCGGCAGTAGTATTTGTCCACGAAAGAGAGTCAACTCGTGCCATACGGTACTTGAAGTCGGCATACACGATTGTTTGTACAGAGTTCCTGCCCGTTGGCTCCGTCATAAGTGAGATAATTCCGAAGCCGTCTACGCTAAAATTATTGTCTGTGCGAATGAGAGGCAGAGGAAGCCATGCCTGAAAAGGATGCATATACCGCAAGCCAAAGTACCTTTTCGTGGGTAGATCTGCTCCGGGTAATATCTCCGTTTCCGATAATCCTTCTGCCCGCACAAGAGTGTCCGGCGGCGGATTTCTGCCGTAATCCTGCGCGTTGACCGCAACCAGCCGTACAGCTGTTTGGATTCCCGACAGGGAATCGGCACGCTCGGGGAAGCGCAAGAAGCCATCCTCGGCGGAGAATTTCGCGCGGTAAAAAATCGCGCCATTTGTCACAACCGGCTGAAATACGCCACCTGAAAAATCCCGTTCGCTGAACACCGCCTGCATTGTGTCAAGGTTCACAGAGGCGAGCTTGAACATACGATCGTCGGCGTTGTGGCTGAAAAAGAGCTTCCCTTCTGAAACACTCAATCCTCGCATATGCCGCCATACATTCTGCAATCGAGCCGAATTAACGTTATTGCCAGCAACTTCAACGCGGAACAGTTCACCTGTCGTATAATTGTAAACCATCAACTCTTTGATGCCGCTGCGCTCTGCAATAAACGCGATTCGCTGGTCATCCAGCACCTGCGGACCGGAAAACGCCAGAAGATCGTTGCCCCGGAACAGAACTTCGGAATTGCCATGAAAGTCCTCGAACACGAGGAGACTGTTGTGAAGATCGGAGCGCGCCCCGATAACACCGTCACGGAAATACCGGGCGTGGAACAAGCCCTGAATACTGCGGCCTGTTCTGCGCCCTGTGTCCGCACGGTGTTCATTCACCACCGCCAAAAAGCGATCTCCTGTCATACGAAAGCCTGAAATCAGCAGAGTCTCTCCATTTGGAGAAATACCAATATCGTACGAGGTAAGAAGTCTTGTGCCAAATGCTCTCACGTTTTCGCGGTCGGTGTCAAAAACACGGATGCGGTTTTCACCACTGTCGAGAATGAAAACTTTACTTCCGCTCGATGCAAGGGCGGCAATCGAAAGGTTCTGGTTGGCAGGAACACGGCGGCCGCGCGAATAAACCGTGCCAGGATTTTCCTCAATTCCGTCAAGAGCCAGCGAATCGCGGAAAGCTTCCCACTCCTGTAAAAAATAAACACCGTACACCTGTCTGAACGTATCATAAAAACCAGATTTGTACATGTTAAAAGAAAAAGAGCCGAACTCGCCCATCGCTTGCCACAGAAGCGCGTATTTTTCCATACCGTACTTTTCCACAAGCCACTTTGAAAAAAGCCCGCCGTACTCATAAAATGCGCCCCGCTGGTTGGATATGTCGATAAGATTGGAAGCCTGAAATGGAGTAAGAAACTTCCCCTCGTGAATAGCTTGTCTGAGTATTTGCCGTGAAATCGGATCGTTTGCCCTGCCAAACCCCGAAGCGCTTTCCATATATACCGTAACGCCTTCCACCATAAAATACGGCGCGGTGAACAACGAAGGAGCAAACCAACCGCCGAAAATACGATACAGCCAGACGTTAACGCCACGCTGCGTACTGAGGGAAATCGCGTGCGCCAATTCGTGGATAAACAAACCTTTAAGACCGTCAGGCACACTCCACCATTCAATACTTCGCGGCGTATCGAATAGCATAATGCGGGGGAGAGGAAGATCGGCGTAATATCCGTTGAACATATCCGTGTGCGGCGTAATTACCACCGGAAGACGGTGCGGAATCTGTATGCCTAACTGCCCGCTCATGTCGCGGTAAATGTCGTCGGCAAATGAAGCCAGACGGCGGGCGGTGGGCTCGGACTCACGCGGAAAGATAATATCAAAAAACTCTGTTTTGATAACCCGAAACGAGGTAAACGGCTTAAATTCCTGAGCGTTGGCAAAAGCGGCAACCCCAAAAATCAATAAAAACACTAAGCGCCGCAATTGGCTATTAAAAAGTATCATACTATGATAGTATACACAAAGTAAGTCAAAATAACAATGTTAAAGAATAAAAATATGAGGAGTTACTATGATTGTTTGTTGCGGGGAAGCTCTCATTGATATGGTCCGTATCAAAACCTCCACATCGGAGGAAGTTTTTCTGCCTCTGCCGGGGGGAAGCCCCTATAACACTGCCATTGCAATAGGCCGGCTGAATGTTCCGGTTACATTTTTGGGGCGATTTTCGAGTGATTTTTTCGGCGAGATACTTATAAAGCGGCTGCGGGCGAACCGCGTGGGAGACGAGCTGATAAAGCGCGCCGTTCAGAATACTTCTTTGGCGTTTGTGAAACTGGAAAAGGGCAAAGAGCCGCGCTATGTTTTTTATACGGAGGGAACGGCGAATTGCTCTCTTTCTATGGAAGATTTGCCGCCTGCTCTGCCGCCCGAGACTCGCTGTATTCTTTTTGGTTCGATTGCGATGACGGTCGAGCCGATTGCATCCTCAATCGAGGCGCTGATTTTACGGGAGGGCGCGAGAAAGAGCGCGGATCAGATGGACGGCGCTCCGGTTCTTTCGTTTGATCCCAACATCCGGTCTTTTTTGATTACTGATCATAACGCCTATTTGCGGCGTTTCGAAAAATGGATAGCTGCTTCGACTATTGCGAAGATTTCTTCCAGCGATTTTAAGTTTTTGTACCCGGGGTTGCAGCCGGAGCAGGCGCTTCAAAAGGTTATCGCAATGGGTCCCCGGCTGGCAATCTGCACGCTTGCTACAAAAGGCGCGCTGGCGTTGCTGCGCCGCAACGACGGCAGTGTAACGCGAGTGAGCGTGCCGGGAATTTCACTGCCGGTTGTGGATACCATCGGTGCGGGGGATGCTTTCCACGGGGCGTTGCTGGCGTGGCTTGAAATGAAGGGGAAAATGTCGCGCTCGGCGCTGGTTAATTTAAGCGAGGCTGATTTGTACAACGCCCTGCTGTTCGCCAACAAAGCCGCCGCCATTGTTTGCTCCCGCCGCGGCGCAGAGCCGCCCACTCGCAAGGAGATACAGAGCCTGAACGTCCCGGAGGGCAAAGCGGCGGCAAACAAGCCCACGGTGAAAAAGGCGGTGCCTGAAAAACCGAAAGCTGGGAAACCAGCGGCGAAGAAGGCGACAAGCGGGAAGCCAAAAGCGAGTAAACCTGCGGTGAAGAAAGCGACGACTAAGACAGCGACGGCGGCACCAACGAAAAAAGCTACCGCAGCTAAGACAACTGTGAAAAAACCTGCGGTGAAAAAGCGGGGGTAAGAAAGATTATTCGCT
>Ga0131853_10027119_pt1 | contig 10294 bp, 4 predicted proteins | sample TergutLab28metaG_FD_92764 | JGI IMG/M metagenome (GOLD analysis project Ga0131853, IMG submission 92764) | Labiotermes labralis P1 segment gut microbial communities from Petit-Saut dam, French Guiana - Lab288 P1 (version 2) (version 2) | ecosystem: Host-associated > Arthropoda: Insects >... | reverse complement strand
TCGTGTCTCCATGTTGTTCAAATCGCGCGCGTCGCCTGACATGCTTCCTGTCAGCCTCTGGAACAAGAAAAGACTTGCAATTCGGCACATGAACAGACCACTATTTCCAACGCACTATCGATTCCGCCCTACGACATCGGGAAGTAGGTCGGGCTAAGAACGTATCAGCACCCCCTCGCATAAATACCCTGCATGCAGGTGATAACAGATATGATGATAATAATAATAACACAGCTATCCTTATCTGCAGTCTCTGTCATTTCCAGTGGGCAATAAGGCCAGCTTCCCACACGAACACTTTCGCTGGTCTTCTTTCTCTCACTCACTTGTTACACAAGCAGCCACATGTATGGTGGTGCTATGGACCGCATGCTGTGGAGGAGAGGGAGTTAAAACAGACACTGTCATGGATCAGACTGCTTGACCCTTGAAGATGGGACCAATAGGTTGTCCCAAAATTTCAACAACCAACTACCAACCCATACCACGTAACATAAAAACATTTAATTTTGTAAATTCTCACACAGTTACCGACTCTTCTACTACATGCAGTGAAACGGCTGATGTAATTTACAGCACTATGCTTATGTTTGGAATGTACATGGATCAAAACTCAGCTTCTGGCTGTCTTTGCTTCAGATTTTATCCCAAATATTTTAGTGTACATTGTAGATTCCAGGCTACTGTGATGTGACACCATGCAGATTGGTACACAGATTAACAGTATTTTAGTGAAGGCTGTTACCTTCATCTTCAGGATGGTCCATTAATTCTAAGACATGCACAAAAAATGGATATAATAGAGGGGAGGGACAGGATAAGTGAAAAGAGTTGTGAACTGATATCAGTGGTGGAACTCAATACAGTGAACAACTGAACACCTCTACCTTATAAACTCATGTATGAATCAAAATATCCTGTTCATAATTTTGTCCCAATTCTACACTTGTACAGTTAATTGTGAACTGTTTTTAATAGAAACAACATTAAATACCCCAAATATGTGCACTAAAAACTTATTTTCTGACTGATCCTCACAGTAAGTGATGAACCATTAAAGAATAACACTACACAGAATACACCGCAGAATACCAAAATCAGTCACAAAAACAGTTTTATCACTTGAGATGCCTTTTGTCAGTAGGGAAACACTATTGCTTATACAAGTTAATTATCTTGCATAAAAAACCAAAATTTTTTACAGTGGCACCCACTGGAGGACAGCACCAGCACATCCTTTATATGCATTAACAAAATCTTGTAGAGAAAGGAAGAAGCAGGCTCACTATACAGCCTGAACAATAGGGCTTTGTTTCACTGAGTGCTGCTTCTTACCCTCTTCTAATGTTAATCTAATTTATTTACATATACACAGAAAGGAGATGGCAGATGTGGACCGTGATTGGGAAAAGTGTGAATATCAGCATGATTACAACTTACCCTTAATTTATCACGGGAAAAACAAACTTATAAAGTGTCACTGCCTAACTTCCCCACAGGGACAGGGGGGACGTAAGTTTACATATATTTACTTACCAACAGTTTTATTCAGATTATTTATTTATTTTCAGAAGACAGACATTCACATCATTTTTAAGTTCATACAGAAAGACACACTGCCTAAATTCTCACGTGTTTCTACAGACATGATTAAAATTTAATAGTAAGTAATGAAAAAAATCTTTCATGTCTTCAACAGATGCAAAGCTCTTAAAAAAGAATAATCCAAGCATATTTCAAAGTAACAGCAATGTGGTCCACGTACCTATACTACAGGTAAGAGGAACACCTAAATATTATTTCCAACATTAAATTAGATATAGAGATCACTCTATTGTGTCCCCTAGCATGTATTATTGCTGCTGATAACAGAGAAACTAGAATGGGCACTTACTTGTTAATCACCTTTTATTTAAAAAAAAGAGCTCATATGGTCTGAGGGCACTGGTGAAATTCACAGTTGAACAAGAGTGCTCATGTGTGATACTTGAAAAAATGTAAAAAAAAAAACCCTCATTAATAGAGCAGTTGACAAGATCAATTAACATAAGAGTGAACAATTTTTTAATCACTGGTTCAGTGCTGGAAAAAAATACTTGGCAAGAGGTATAGTATACACTGAGTGGAAAAACAAACAGCCAAAAAGATGGGCACTGGTATTATAAAAATCCCCATGTTGTTCACAAAGGTTCCTTTCCATAAACTTAATAGTTCAGTGTGTGTGTGTGTGTGCACAAAATCACATAGCCCAGGTTTTGTTAAAGAAACAAATTCTAACAATTATGTTAAATTAATTCTGATATGATTATTTTGGAATTAAACAAAGAAGTGAAAAAGTAAGGCAATTCACTTCAACTGGATGACCTGAACGTCAATTTTTTTTAGGGGAAACTGCTGCCATATCAAGACCAGAGTATCGTTGCAAGTCAAGAAATACTTCAGTTGGTGTGACACCTGCTTAGAAGCTGGAGCTTGATACTTTGAGACCTTGCTAGGAAATAAAGTTACATTCAACTGCAAGGTAAAACAGACTCCTAAATTCCTGCTGGATGCTTCCTTCATTAGTCATTAAGCTCCTATTACAGATGCCATGCTCAGTGACATAACTCCACCTCTCTCTATGATAAGGTGATAAAGAAAGCAATGAAGACACATATGTCTAACACTTCCAACACACCAACAAGAATGGTGGTGCCTCAACACATCAGAGCTAGCTCCAAATACATTATTCTCCAGTTGCTGCTATTCCATACTGCATCAGGGTGCAGAACACAAATATATTCTACAGAAGTGACAATACACTACTGACCACCACTTCTTCACAATAAACCATGACTGATGGTCTCCCCTACAAATCACTCAGCCTGATATTCACAGCTTCTTGTTTCCATTCACACAGTTGATGAGTTTAGATGCATAGGAAGTATTCATACTTTTCATGTCACCATTCATACACTGTATGCTGTTGGCATGTAAAAATTCTCATTGCTATATCATTTTTCCACAGTTCCTTGCAGTGTGAACAAATACGGTTTATGTGACATCAGAATCAGCAGCAAGCACACTTGTATACTTACAGATACCAACATTAAATATCTCCGTGTGGTCATCATGTTTCATCCTGTGGATATAAAACTACCATATCTGTACACATAAGGCAACCCCAGTTTATACAGCTACGTCATTCAAAAGTCTAACTTTATTACAGTATAACTCCAATTTAAGATCTCTCTGGGAGATGAGCTTTTTCTATCCCATAAAACAAGAAAAATTTTGAACACGGGTTTGTGTTAAAATCAAACAGAAAATTACTATTGTGGTTTCCAAAACATTATGTTCACTCCAGATTTAAACCTTATTATATTTAAAATTGACCAATTATATATTTATTTTAAGGTACATGAAAATTAAAAAAACTTAAAAAACAAATAGTTGGGGTTTCACTGCATAAGACATTCTAAGTCCATCCTTATGTCAGCATGGCGTATAACAACCAATTATAAGGCGGCTTATATCTATGATCCATGAACACCCAGTAACAATGTTGAATTAGAAACATGCTGGTATGCAAATGGCTCTTGCCATGGGTTTTCTGATCAGTCACAACTCTTGAAACCTGATAGTACCCTGCTGTAATGGTTCACAATTCTACTGCCCCATTTCCACTGTGCAAAATAGTGACATTTATGCACCAAACACTCAAAACATATGAACATAAAACCATAAATTGAGGCTCAAAAGTGGTGTAGGGACTAACTTTTCATGTTTTAAAATGTGAGAAAAACACAAAATTTAGAAAATTACACATAATTTATATAGGATTTTGGCCACGACAGAAAGGGGGAGGGGAGGGGAAAAACAATCTTAAACTGAGAAACCTTAAATTGGGCTGCTACTGTACTTGTACTCCAAATATTACAATTCTAGGATTAAATCTTATCCCCTTTTCAATGCCCAGAAATGAAATAAAACCAGGTTCACATCAGTGCCTCTGAGACATGATTGGCCACATGTCAAAACGATCCCACCATGTGTTCAAGACGCTGTGAAGTGTGCACTTCGATTCAGTGATACTTTCTCTTGTCAAGAGACAGCAATTTGATACACTTCCATGATTCACTGGACCAGGGACAGCATTACTGATATATGCCAAAGACAATTAATACATATAGCAGCACTGCAACAGCAGGGATCTGCCATTTAAAAGTAGCTGGAAGGGCACACTGGTTGGCATTTTACAGAGACACATCTATGGAACATGTTGAGTTGATCAAATGAACATATAATCTGTGGTGGAAATAACCTTGGAGATTAATCTTTACAAACCAGGAGCATTATTTTGTTTCTGTATGTTGGCAACACATTGAATGACTGGGAAACTGTTGCAGATTTTGATGCAAAATGTAATAAATGGGTAAAATGTTCACTGCATTATGAAATTTTCATACATCTTAAACAGACAATCACTTAAGCTGGAAATGCAATACAAGGGCAATGTATGTGTTAATCACATGGACATATTTTGGTACATTCAAAAACAAGTACAACTCAGTCATTTGGTCTTAAGAGATTTCAAAGAGAATACTTTCATTTAGTTCAGTACTTTTCATTACAAAGTCGTCCAGAACCACTGCAGTATCCATGCTGAAGGTTTCAGTGCGCTACTTTCACAGCTGTTGAATTTACTCCACCTTCCCTGTAGTAACTACCATCAATCCAAAGTTTAGAGCTCTGCATCTTTACCAGTTCCTCTATCAGTATGATCATCCATGACTCCTGGACCTCCTGCACCTTTCAATCCAAGAGGTTCTGGAAATCAGTCAAACATGATGGTGATGTCAATTTCAACATGGACCTTAGGGACAGAAAGACCACAAAACCTTTGATAATATTAGCATATATGCATAACACCACAGGGGGAGGGATGCAATGAATAATGATGGTAATGAGAAATGACCATTATTATACATTTCTATCTATTTTTTCATTTATCATGGAAATGACATACCAATATCTAATTGGAGTATATGCAAGGGTCCATAACTGTTTCTTCAGTTTACCAGTCACAAAAAAATAATACTCACCACATAGATACTTCCCCACAAGTGAAACTGCACACATCTGCACTATTAAAATTAAATTACGCTTTAATCCTTTCCCTATAACACAACACATTAATGTCATTCACAAAGCCCCTCCACCCATGTCAGCTACCAGTTCACCGTTTAACATCTGTGAATAATGGGAAAGAGATTAGTAAAGAAATTCGAAGGAAGTTCCACAAGCACGTCTTGATTTTTCACTGGTCACAGACAAACAGATGAGATGGTTTACTAATCCCTAAGTATATATACACCTTACTGTATTGGTACAAATATGAGAAATAACATGATGGAAGCTAAATGAAAAACATTCTCTCAGCTACAGAGAGTGTACCCAGGCAAATAGCACATCTTGCTAGTCAATTTCCACTTTTGCTACATTATAGAAGATAAAATATTTTACGATCACACTGCTATCCAGCTAATTCAGCAGTCAGATATCATAGTTGGTATGGCGACCTGCTACAGGCTGGATGGTCTGGGGATTGAATTCTGGAGGGGTGAGATTTTCTGTACCCTAGGACCCACCCGGCCTGATGTAGAATGCGTACCAGGTCCTTTCCCAAGGCAGAGAGTTGCCAGACTGTGGCACTGACCACACCCCCCACCTACCACCAAGGTTAAAGAAAGAGTACAGCTATAACTCTACTCCCCATCTGGACCTTCATGGCCTGTTCTAGGGTGAACTTTACCTTTACAACATGATCAGACTGCCTGCAATTTAAATTAACACAGTCACTACCACATACATTCACCACTCAGGCGAATGTTCACAAAGTCAAAACATCATACAACAAGTTTCCAGGAATGAAAATATCCACAGATTTTTTCAAAGGGTCCCAAGAGAAGGAAGTCACTGGGCCACATACCACGAACCAAACTTGTGGCTGGTCATGGCAGACAGTTGGGAGGTTATGGACTATCTTCTTTATAGCCTCGATCTTGTGCCCAGTGATTTCTGTCTCTTTGCTGGCAAGTAATTTGAAACAGACAGTGATGTGAAGCAAGCTGTCAATTTCTGGCTACAGACACTTGACAATTATTTCTTCTATCGCAGGATACAAGCCCTGGTGCTGCGGTGCAACAAATGCTTCATCATCGGTGGTGACTATGTGAAGACCAAAGTGTACCATCTGCCTTCCATGTGCCGCATATACATGGAAGACACAACGAAGTTTTTATAAATCCCTTTGTATATCTTAACATAGTATGAACCATGCATTCTATGAAGATTACTTTGCAGAACCAATTTTACATGCACTGAACGTATTCTTACTGTGGACCATTTTAAAGTATTTGAAAGTGTTTTACAGTGTTGTGATACCAACTACAAAGACTCCCTCATGATGACATGTGTGGTGCACTGAATCATGTTGGAGAATTGGTAATGTGAGAATACCTTCATACAAGTTTGGCATCCTCCTCCCCTACAGGGAGAATTTTTCACTTACAAATTGATGCAGTTATATACAGAGCATGCACGGAGGAATTGAGAAACGTACACAATAATGTGAACTGCGAGATTTCACTCTGTATTACCATTTTCTTTCGCATGTCCCTTAGCCACAATGCAAACACTGCAACACGTCTAATAATTTATTGTATACACGTAGGAAATAAGGATATTTACTGATTTTTAAGGCATGCTGCACACTCTGTTTTATTTTCAACAAAATGCCAATCTTTCATAATTTTATCTTTTGGTTTAGATTACTATTCATGCTTTCCATACAGCAGGTGCTAAAATTTAAATTCCTACCCCACTGTTTAGAGGGTAACAGCAAGCTTTTGAACATAACTGCATCTTTGGGTGAATGAGTACTTCAAAAACTATTTGTCAAACAAGAAAAATAATAAATCATAACAGGATGTCACTATCTGTAACATAAGTGCATCTTTACCTGATGCCATGGGGTGAGAGGATTTTCCACTATCGGGACCTGAAGGATCAGGTCCAATCCCAGATTCATCCATTGGTGGACGATCCAAATCTGGGTTTGGCCCATATGGTCCACTTCCATCAACACCCTGTAAGAGAGAAGTGCAGGTGAAATATATACGTAAGGAACACAAAAACCTGAGGTTTCACATATAAACAGACACAGATACAATGTAAACACAAGGAACACACACATATCTAAAATACCGCTGGTGTCTAAAACAGACCATCGTTCACAAGTTTGGTTTCTTGGAGTAGAGACGAATGTTTTTGCTTCTTTACAATGTTCATATTCATTCAGGTTTCAGGTTTAATAATTAATCTCTTTCTTGCTCCAACTTGTAACAATGTGCTACCACATGTTACAATATATTAAATAATACTGAACTGATGGGGTACTGAATTCTGAAGTGTTTTAATTCTGGCCCCTCGTGCCAGCCATTCAAGAACACACCTATCTTCAGTATACAAATCACAGGATCAAACCGAAACACTTATCACAACTTCATAAATTCCTTTCATTACTGATGCTTGTTAACTTCAATCCATCTTCAGCAAGAAAATTCCCTTCTGCTAAAAACTGGCCAACTTCCACTGCCTGTACACTTACCATCCCCACTTTTCTGTTTTAACTTACAATATTTACTACTATATGAATGAAAGGCATAAAATAACTTTCATTGCGTATATTTTTTTCATGTTGTTGGATGCAGTTAACATGTCTTTTAAAAGCAATTTTCATAAACATGTTTCAGGTTCAAAAAGTATTTTCATAATATAGTTTGCAAGCAGATTGTATTTGTATGTCTGCGAACAGATAGAGTAACTTGCATACTGTATTATTTTTATACTGTCTCGCTTTGTATGAAGAATGTGGGCTCGGTAGCAGAGCCAGTATAGCAACTGGCTACGGGCCAGGGATCGAATCCTGGTGGGGGTGATATTTTCTGCACCAGTCCAGACTGGCCCTGGGGCCCACCCAGCCTCCTGTACAATGGGTACCGGGTCTTTCCCAGGGGTAAAGTGCAGCCAGGGCGTGATGCCCCCGTCTAGTGCCGTGGTCAAGAAAGAGTAGAGCTATACCTCTACTCCCCCTATGGTCCATACGGCCTGTACAGAGCCTCAGTGCCTGTATTAGGGTGCACTGTACCTTTTTTTATTTTTCAAGTTTTGTATGAAGAAAGTCATTTTTCATACACATGAACTTTAAACGGTGTGATTTTGGTAGAACATTTAGTTCTACCAAAATCACACCGAATAACATCATTGTGCCCTTTATGATAACCATCTCCTACTTACAGGCATATGAAACACAGTAGTCCAAGTCTTGCTGACAACTGATTTTAGGGGAGGACATTGAACAACCCTTGCACCACAACAATATGTCATCTAGCGTGCATATATTTTTGAAATTAGCCCTCTAGCAGTCCTGCACTTTAAATAAAGCACAGCATTTTGCTCAATTCACACTCTGATAGTTACTTGGTTTTATGAATTGAAATCCCAGGTGATAAACGTATTGTAGCTAAAATTTCACAGCCATTTATAACATGTAAGACTGTTTCATCTTTGCTATGACACCTTTTGCTGATGGGACTGTATGCTTTTCCTAGTTTGAATAGGTGACAATTGCCATAATGTAGCTCTGTCACTTGCCCTAAATGGTTCCAGTTTAGCCCTAATGGTTCCCTGGTTTATTTGGCATTACATACAGAACTCCAAAAATTGAAGGCTACATTTCAGCAATAAAATACCTTCTTAGAAACATGCCTGTGGCAATATCTGCCTATCCATTGTGGTAAAAGAGTGCTACTAAAATCTGAATTCTCAGAATGCTCAACAGATTCCTTCTATAAGGTGAAAGGCTTTTACTCACATTAAAAGCAATTCAGTACCACTGTTGGTCTGCAAAGTTTATTACAACTTTGCCCAAACTCTATCTGATATTCAGATCACAAGATGAATAGGAGACAGAGGTGACACAAAAGTCCAGACAAAGGGAGTACCAATTACCTGTACATGAGGCTGGGTCTGTGGAAATGAAATGAAAGAAACTAACACCAATATTAGTGTCAGTAGACTATAATTAATATACTTTATTAGAAAACCTGTACTTCTAAAGGATATCAACATTAACAAGCACTACACCAATATGCAGCACACAAGAACATAAAAACCATGTAAAAAAATGCTACATCAGTGCAAATTAAGTTTGGAACACCTAAGATAATTAAGATTGGTAAAAAAACTGCAATATTGTTAAGTATATAAAAACCATTGAGATGAACTTAATATGTTGCATATCCGTGCATTAAAGGAATATTTACACTTATGTAGTGAACCAACAAATTCACACTGTAAATATATTCTTTAGTATATATCATTAATCACCTACACATTTTGGTCACCTCCGTGACCATCATCAGGGTGCTCTACAAGAATACTGATAAAATACAAACAAATGCCAAGTTGCATATGTAAAACCACTTTATGTTACAGTGATTATCTCAAGCACTTCCTGTGGTTGTAAAATGACAGATTATATATTGTCAACACAACAATACATTATTTTATTCTATCTTGATGACGACACGTTTCGGTCTCTTGACCATCACCAGGCCACCTTTACAAAACTAAGAATAAAGCAACATGCAATGCAAGTAATGTTCATGTAATATGGGATCCCATACGACTTACAAATGTATTACAATATATTAAAATGGTATAAGATGAAACGGTTTTTAACGTGTGCTATATTAGTCTTTCATAATTTTTTTTTTAATAGTAAGCACACTGTTTGAAGCTGAGATGAAATTACCATATATTATACATTTAAAAGAGATCAGAATGCAGGATGAATTCAGAGTGTGAGGATTGATAATAGTACCTTCGAGAGGGTAGAAGAGTTTAAATATTTGGGAACAATTTTAACAAATCAAAATTCTATTGCGGAAGAAGTTAAGAGCAGATTGAGGTCAGGAAATGCTTGCTATCATTCGGTGCAGAACCTTTTGTCTTCCAGGTTGCTATCCAAAAATTTAAAGATCAATATATATAGAACTATAATTCTGCCTGTTGTTTTGTATGGGTGTGAAGCTTGGTCGCTGACATTGCGGGAGGAAAGGAAGTGGAGGGTGTTTGAGAACATGGTGTTGAGGAAAATATTTGGACCTAGGAGGGACGAGGTAACGGGGGAATGGAGGAGATTGCATAACGAGGAGCTAAATGATTTGTACTCCTCACCCAATATTGT
>Ga0131853_10027113_pt1 | contig 10296 bp, 6 predicted proteins | sample TergutLab28metaG_FD_92764 | JGI IMG/M metagenome (GOLD analysis project Ga0131853, IMG submission 92764) | Labiotermes labralis P1 segment gut microbial communities from Petit-Saut dam, French Guiana - Lab288 P1 (version 2) (version 2) | ecosystem: Host-associated > Arthropoda: Insects >... | reverse complement strand
TTGACTATTGATAGTACTCCGTTGTGATGTTTGTATTCGGCTTGTCCATTTGTTTCCCTAAGTAGGGCTTGTACGTACGCGTTATCTATCAATTTTATGAATACTTGCCTCTTTATTCCGTCAGTCTGAATCATGCTGACAGTGTGTTCTGGAATCCGTAGGACTTGTTGAATCCACTCGTGGATGTCATATGCGGTGACACGCGGACTGGTTGGGTCGAATGTACAAACTATTGTATTGAGACGTTCGGTCATTGTGTACCAACACTACTCTTCTGTTATCACTACTTAACTTACGTACGCCACTCGACCTTACTCACTATACTGTCCTTCACTTTCGACTCAAAGGTTATTCACTCCGCGCACAACCTTACTGCTCAGAAGCTCTGAGCAGACTGACAACACACAACAATCACAACAGACAAATATCCATGCCCTCGGTGGGATTCGAACCCACAATTTCAGCAGGCGAGCGGCCGCAGACCTACGCCTTAGACGGCGCGGCCACTGGGACCGGCACGTTATTCGATGTACCAGTTACATTAAGACGTCATCTTACATTTTTAATTGTACAAAATGACACATTTACAATGTCGAGTAATATGCGCTGAACGAAACATGGTATTATGTTAGGAAGTATTAATTACCTACACCAAGGTAATATTCAGATACAAAATATTGTATTAATTACGTCATACCTTAATATAATTGCGTATGCAGCTACGCATATCGCTTCGCTTCTTTCCGACACTGCAACAATGAAAAATGTTGTCCTCGTACGTTAGGTGTTGGTAAACAGACCATAAATTACAAATACATTCTAAGGTATAACATCGTATAGCCTTACTGTGACGTGTTTCGTCTTACATTAAAAACGCCATTAACGTGCGAATGAAAAGACACCGAAGAAAAATAATCCTGTACACCGCTTCAAAGCACTGTCTTTAAATATACAGTCGATATTATGTCAACCTTACAGCGTTTACTGTTAAATAATGGGCCACGCGATTGCGCGGTTGTTTGAGGCACTGCGCTACAAGCCTAAAGGTGGCGGGTTCGATTCCCGATGGAGTCATTTACTTAATTCTCCCAGTAGAATTTTGCCTGGGGTCGACTCATCCTCCCACAGAAATGAGTACAAGGAATACTTCCTGGGCGATAAAGACGGACGGCGCGTAGGGCTGACAACCCTCATGTGCAGGCTGTCTCGAAACCTGGGAACCTCAGCCTCCTGGAAAACTCGCAGGCATTGCTTTACCTTACTTTTGGATAACCCGATATGATTTCACAATTAATCTAAGTTGGAAGATGTCGCAATAAAGCTATACCATAAAGTACCTCAAAATATAGTTCTGTTTCATGATTTCCGACCCTGCATCTATCCTATCCGCAACATCACTCATCAGAAGGCTCTCTCCCAATTAATAGCATGCATTTGTACAGTCCTCTCTTTCGAAATAGATTTCAAATCTTTCCGTCCTTCTGTCCAGAGGAACAGACACAACTCTTGACCCGACCGCCTTAGGCTGGCTCAAAGTTCGTTGTTACGCGTAAGTACCGGAACAGGACTAACACTTTTCACTCCTTACCTTATATGGCTATCGGCTGGCGATTGGCTACTTTGGGGAAGTAAAAGGTAGGGGCGTCAGCTCTCCTAGTTTTCTTGGTGGGTTTAGGGGCTGGGGTCTGGGACTGGCAGTTTGGACTCCTCTTCAAGAAGTCGTCTTAATTTGGTTGGCCAGCCGTTGGGGAGAGACTGCTGCCCGGATTCTTCGTGGGGGCTACGCAGAAGCCCAGGTTAAGTTGTGAAGGTAAAACTTTCTTGGCGTTAGGTGATTTTAAATTCTCTGTTTCGGTTTTGTATTTGGCATACCGCGCGCCTGCCTATCGTAATTTATGATGCATCGAAGAGCTGAGGTTTTGTTCTGAGAGTCTTTGATGTACATCATTCTAACTTTAATGTTTTGTTGTGGGCGGTAAGCACTGAGATTGTGTTGTAAATGCTACGATAGCCTGTAATCGTAAGGAATTGAACTTGGTGTGCTTGTAATTTTGTATTATCGTTCTTACTGTTAGTTATTATTTGTTTATTAAGTTTTGTTAATATACTTTCAGTATTATGGATTTATAGCTTTTGTGATGATTTGTATGCTCATTATTCCCCACAAGTGTCGGTGTTACGGAGCTCAAAGGCTCAAAGACTCGATGGTGATTTAAGAGTGCGAGCCCCCGGTTTTCGACCTAGCGCTTCCCCTTATACTGGGTGCGACCCCGTGGACCCAATCTCCTAACACGCTTCCCACACATTTCAAATGATTGATAGCTGCCTCAGCTAAACAGAAGCCTGTAAACTTTGTCATTTATTTGGAATAATTTCTACCGTCAAACAAGCTCAGGCGTTACGGAACGCACGAACGTAATCTAGAGATCACGACAATGTTATCCCCACATACCGCGTGTGAGATAGGGTTACGCACTTTTACAGCGAGTATTCATGGAAGAAGCATACACGAAAGCAGATGCTTAAAATTAAAAGTAGACTGCCTTCTAAATACCAAGAAATAAAAGTGCAATTTACTGTAACAAGATAGAAAAGTTGTGAAATGCTTATCAGCAACGATTTAAGACAAAATAAGGAACTAGTAATGTGTACGACCACAAAAATTTATATACCAAACTAAATCACGTGACAAGAGTTAGGACACTTATGTAATTGAAAGCTGACGCAGCACTAAAATCTGCATATTCGCACAACCAATTAGCATTCTGGACACATCCTTATATTTGGAGGATCTGCTAGTAGACACATCGTTACCTGCTTTAGTAATATTACCAAACGCTTTAATGCAGCTGTCTTCAACAATTACTTGCTCAAGAGCCACACTTTAATTGTGGAAATATTCGCTGGCCGCATGCGGGATTTACAAAGCAAAGTTTGCATTTTATTGCTGGCATATCCCCTAATATTTCCTGATATAAACATACAGAGCATATTCTTCTTTTTATTTATTTTCTTACTTATTTGTGTTTATGAATTTCTTATTTACTTATTCCCAAAAGAATAATTCTAAAAAAGAACGCAGCAACTGTGCCAAATCAGAGTGACTTAGGTTCAATCAAAAAAGTAATACACATTCAAAATGCAAAAAATTAATTATTATACTTAATTCTATTAAATGATATGTTTTTACTAATTTTACAAGCATAAAAATTTTCATCTTTAATAAGAAATTTGATGAAGTTTATTTTTAACTATACAGTCTGTGACGTAGCATTTCGATGAGAGCTCTCCAAATGAGTGTTGGTTATGTGGGTCATTGTTTTGGATTTAACATTCTTCATCCTTGAGAAAAACTGCTCGTATTTCTAACAATTTTCAGGCCGAGTGAATAAATTGCAGGACGAGTCTTCTTGTCATTATATTTGGAACAGAAATCAAATAGTCCAACGTCACTCTAATTTTACTTTACGCCACTAGTACACTGGACATCAATTACTTCCACTTCCATATTTCCAGGAACATTGTTGATAGGTACCCTATCAGGGGTAGGAAAAATTAATTGATTTTTCATTTTATTTTAAATCTCTGAACCTGTTGCTGGGTTCAGTAATTAGATCAGTAACTGATTAAGATTAATTTATAGTGTTCGCGGTAATGCATTCCCACGACCTTGGTAAGGGTGTCAAGTCATCGTTTCCAAACTTACGTTTCCATAACATAATTTAGTTTTAAAAGATTTGATGTGGTAAAACAAATTGTGAACCAAGTTATTTCTGTCTTGCCTTCTTCGGGGGAACGCATTAAATGGGCAGCATGTGGCCCGCGGTCTGATCGCCCCTATGGTAATGGCTTTTTCTTCCATTATCATATTTCTGCTAGCAAACAGTACCAAACAACAGAACTTTTCACTGCCGCTAACGGCTATTGATAGACTATTGTTCAGGGGTCCTATCGTTTTAACAAAAAATTCGCATACCTACGTGGGCCGTGATAGCGTAGTGGGTATAGCGATTCGTTACGGGTTGGATGGTCCGGGGATTGAATCCCGATTGAGGCGAGATTTTCGCACCCGTCCAGAGAGGATCTGGGGCTCACATAGTCTCCTGTGTAATGAGCACCGTGTATTTCCCAGCGGCAAAGTGGACGGGTGTGGAGCTGAACAACTACCCACCATCTAGGGCTGAGGCTAAAGAAGGAGTACAGCTATATCCCTACTCCCTCTCTGGGCTTTCGTGGTCTGTTTCAGGGCATACATATTCCCATATCCATAAGAGGAAAATATTAAGAAAGGCCTATGAAGAAAAGCAACATTACACTTAGGTAATATTTTACTACAAAATGTGTAATGTGGGTTTTATAAAGGAAAATGCCAGTTTCAATTGGTAGTTTTAAAAAAAGAGCCTATTCCCGATCTCATACTGAGTGAGAATAAAAACTTCCTTAGACCATGTAATAATCTCCCTCGAGTAGATTTGCAGGTCATTTGGTCTACCAATAACAAGCGGTACTTTCAATCAGGAACAGATTAATACCCTGCTCCATCCTCTTCGGAAACACCTCAGTACCGTACATAAATGACCGGGTACTGACAATGACAACGTGAATTGCCACAAAACTCTTCACATTTGAAAGCATATGACACGATTATAAATTTGGGGCAGAAAGCAAGAACTGAATTCACAGTAAAACTTCGAAAACACAATGCAGAAAAAGTTAAATGAAAGTGTAAAGCACATAAGTGTGTCAATTGGTGGGGTGGGGGGTTCGTAACCTCGAAGTATGCCACAGTTGCTCTATTAAAAAATGCATGCACTGGGCAGCACTTGTGCTCTCTGCCCATCGTTGAATGAGTCACGTGAAGAAAACTGAAAGCACGTGTCATTAGCTTGTGATTGGCATTCAAAACTTTGTTATGAACTAGGCAGGCGTGGAAGTTTACTTTGCGTGTCACACTTTTCTGTGGAGAGTAGAAAAACATTCAGGGCATGGAGACAATGGTCCGAGAGAGAGGCAGAACGCTCAGTCGCGATAAAGGAAAAAACCTGTCCTTCGGCACAGAAACCAGGCCCAACTGGAATATCATTGAACTTTTGATTATATTCATAATATTTATGTCAATCAAACCTTGGCCTGCGCCTTGACACGTGGTTGGTCGCCGGCTCCTAAGCGCGGAGAAACATGTTTTATCCCCGGCAACTCCATTGGTATTTGTGGTGGACAAAATGATTTTGGGATCTGTTTCCCCCTCAGAACTTTGACATTCACCTGTCAGTTTCATTCTACCAATGACCCATATCATTTCATCGCTTTTCTGAATTTAACAATCATTTAAGAAAATGGAATTTACTTCAGCTGCCTTGTCGGTGAATACAAAGTTGTCTTTCTCAGGTCATGGTAGGCCAAATTACTGAATTCAATAAGCTAGATGCTTCTTCAGAATAACTAATCATTCATCGTTCACAGGCTATGGCAACAATCTTCGTGTTATGTTCATATTTTGGCTTCCCAAGCCTGTACGGTGCGCTAATATGTGTAGCCTGCAGTCAACTGGAGAAGCTCAGAAAAGCTCTGCTGGAGATCAACAAGACGCCCGTAATAACAGAGCAGAACTGCAGGGATGCGGGTGACCAGAGGGATAGTCATGTACGAGCTCACAATTTCGATGAACAATTCCGTCGCATGCAGAATCAACTGAAAAATTGCATACGTCACCACCAGCAGATAAAACGGTGCGGTCGTAACAAATAATTGAATCTAAACTCAAGTAATTTTACCGATTGTTTGTGTACTTTACAATGTTCTTACCGGTTTTTCAGATACATGGCAGCACTAGAAGATACAATGAATCTTCCACTGTGTGGCATATTGTTGATGAACTTAATACTAATGTGCTTTGACGCCTTCTCCGCCGTCACGGTAAAGTACTGACTTATCTCATCACTACACGCCAGTAACTGCCTGCAGTAAGAGCCACTTTTTGTCATGTCATTTGAAGATTATCTCTCCTAACTTGCCCTGCTTCTTAAAAGAATATAAGAAACTTTCAAAAACAGCATCAAATCTATGTGAATAAGCGCAGTGCAACTCGCTTCTTTGGAGACAGACACGGTGTTTGTAATATTGTGTATATGTATCACGATTGCAAGAAATTCTACCATTCCATCTGGGTACCTGTAATTCAAAAAATTCTTTTCACTCTTACTATAAATTGCTTCTGTTTAGCGCAAAGAATCAATCTGCCCAACTTAAAAATTAACTATTAGATTGTATTATTTCCGAAACCTTGTGAAATCTTATCACTCAACCCCACGCAGCATTGAAGGTAGGAATTAATATAGCGATGAGTTTAATTCCCCTAAATGTGGTCACTCCGTTCAGCTATGTGTCCATTCTCTTCCCTTAATTTAAAGCTGTAGTATCATACGAATTACCATATGAGCTGATTGCTGCCACCGACTCCATTACAAATTCCTTGATAACAGACTGTACTGAACAATACTTCCCGCCACAAAATCCACATGGCGTCTTTCATCGCTGTCTTCGTGAATGACTGGAAAGATGACTTTAACATTAGGAGCTAAGAATTGTTTATTTTTTAGGAATGGAATTCGCATTTCCTTCCTTCTCCAACAACAATTGTTTGTTTAAAATATGAATGTCTCGCTTCTTGTCTCTTTCGAAATTTTTCACATAAGTCTTCTTCTCTGGTGTTGAAATTATAATACTAAAGACATTAGTTTGTTTTCCTACAGTTTTTATTCTGGTGTCAGTGGATAGCTTTCCTACCTTTAAGTCTGGAGTAGAGAGGTAAACTTGTGGTGGTCCTGAAGATTTATGGCTTTCGGATGGGATCTTATGCTGAGCTGATGGGGAGTCGAATTACTAAAATAGTTAAACGGAATAGTTAAGACGATGCATGCCTGTGTACACTAAATCTTTGATCGCGTAACCAAATGTTATGCTATTCATCCAGTGTGCGGACAAAATTATTTCGGTACTAAATATGTGAATGCAGAATTAGGATCATTTTGCATTAAATTTGATTCCTCTTGTTGAAAGTATGTGTTGATGGGCTTGAAAAACGTTTAATCGCGGGGTTGTGTGTCGTGTGAAGAGGCAGACATAATATTTCAATGACACTTTCTCAACTGTACTTTATAAACATTAAGAATGTTTCGAAAGAATGCACATCAAAGATCAGCAGAGTCTACCACCTACCGGTGCCTCTGAAAATATCGAAGCCATTGTTATATAACCTGAAACGAACCCACATGAAAATAACAAAAGGGGGGGAAAATGCACAATTGCACTGCAGCATGCAACAACAGTCAATTGCACTGCAGCATGTAACAACAGTCAGTTTCCATCCCCTTTCAAAGCAGGTGAAATTTTTCGGGCCCTCATTATTAGCAGGATGCCTAGTCTCGTCCGTATCGAAAATAAGGTGTGGTTTTTCACGGATACTGTGTTTCGAACACAGATTTCCGTATAAATAAAAATATTGTCAAATGTTGTACGATTCCGTCTCGTGTTCTGGCTCTCGATATAACATCCGGCTTTCTCAGTGAAATGCTTCAATTTCATTTCATGAAACTTAAAAATCGACCCTTGCCAGCACACATTTTATCTTTATCCCAAAGATGGTTTATAACATTAAAATAAGCAAACAGGAAATCTTTTTTACAGATCTGCTTAGGAGAATATCCGATAAATGTCTCCGCTAAATCCTTCAATCTGAGAGCCAATTTGTTGTCTTTCGCGACGCTGAAAACTGAAGGATGACCAGCAGGTTTAGCCTCTATTTCGTCTCTTAACGATTTATGCGTTGTAGTGGTGTCCATTCGGTATTTTAATGTAGGATGTGGGATTTTGAAAAGGCCCATTTTACCCTTCGGACGCATGTATCTCCTCACGACACTTGAAACTGCTCGGTGTATGTCTTTTTCTGTCCATTTCCTACATGGAAGTTTCCTTTGTACGTCCGTACAATCTGAAATGCGGCAGCAAAAATAAAAATGGAATAATTTATCAGTGACATCATGAAAACATGTATTTCTGTCCGAAATGAATATTTCGTCTGTCACTGGATGAAATAGCCCCTGATATGCAGAGTTTCCTAATTACTCTCCGTTTGAAGAGAATAACACAAGACGTACGCCATCTTTTACCCACCAATGTACTTTCCAACGAAAATATAGACTATTCTCAAAGCTATGTCTTATCTAAGAAGTCACGTTTATATTTGAAGAACAAAAACACAATACACACCGCAGACCTGTCAGATTTAGAGCTCTAGATACTTAGGATGGAAACAAAAAAAAATGTGGCGTTATCTCACACTTATACAGGGACATAACATCTACAAAACAAAATGTCGCCTGCTCAAAACGGTTTCGTAATACGCAATTTGTTTCTTTTGTGCGGAATAGGTCAGTGGGAGGATTAGACCCACCCTACTATATATGGAGAGTATATTCTTTACAAAACGCATTGTTAAATACCATATATTTGAGATAAAATTGGCGGGCGAACGGATGCATGCCGTACATCTTCCAAGTGTACCTACTACAACAGACTGCAAATAAAGTTCCGTTAGCAATATACATTAAGGCCCACTTGGCGTTCCAAGCGAACGAACATTCATTCGTCTAATAAAATGTAATACTCGTGTTAACTAAGTCCAAATAAATTCTATATGCTTCAGTTAGTCTGCCTACATGGTGTCAATGGGAGTGGAAAAGTCAATTGAATTCCGTTACTCGTTCTACACAAGTCGAGTGTAATTCAATACATGAAATTTCATTTTACAGAGTTGGGGAGATCACACAGATGTATCGCAAGCCGCATTCGTGTACATTTGGGCTGTGGGAAATATATGTGCATACTGTTGGCTCGGAAATGAGCTGTCAGAACAGGTAATAAAAATTATATTCTCAAAACAGGCGAGTATTTAACTTTCTAGATATTTAAAAAAAACGCAACTTACTTCGGCTAACTACTATGTAATACAATAAGAATTTCACCGGCCATTATCAGACATTTGTTTCAGGTAATACTTGTATATTTAGAGGAACTGAACAATCATTATCAGATGCCCTAAGAAACGTTTCAGATACCTACAAAATATGTAACATGACTTCATCTAACTTTACGTGATACAGAATAACATTAATTATGTACACTGTGAATAATCCTGCACACATCCCACACGAATCACAACACAGTCACGTGCCTGTGCATTAGCGTAATTTTCAATGGGGTATTTTTCCTTATTAAATGATACCTTGCTAATATGCACTGTACTCTCGTATGATTCCGAAACTTCTTTTCCAAAAATATTGAATTTATCATATTTATATGGAAATTAAATCACAATATATCAGACATGCCGGAAGTTCCATCGACGTTCACGCTTAACAATTCTTTCCATTGTTTGATTTATTTCAGGCTGGAATTGTAAGGGATGCAGCATGGGGCAGCGACTGGGTAGGAACCCCTGTCCAATTTCAGCGCTGCTTGGTATTCATCATTGCCACAGCCAACAAGGAGTTCACACTGACAGCTGGGAAATTTGTTCCGGTGTGCAACTCTACAATGATGAATGTAAGAATATTAATTGTCCTTTCCACTCTTAATCTCCTTTAACACGTCCTGTTCGTTCGTTATCCAAAGACATGAATGTTGGCCAACCTGCAACCCTCCTACATGCGTTACGTCGAGATTGTCAGCTCGGTCATCAAACGTCCGTAGAACTGGGGACTCACTGTGAGCGTACCCTATTAAATACGGTTCCTACAAGGAATGTCATGTCATTCCGAAGGAAACGTACCTGATGCGCTCGTTTCACACTACATTTACAAATAGGTAAAAGTTTTCGAGCAACAGGTTTCATTGTAGGCAGCAACAGAATTTGCATACGACACGCGATAAAGAGGAAGAATCGCATGATATATTTGATTGTTTTTTCCACCCACACAGCCCACTATTTTACCTGCATCATCAATAAGAAATGATACAAAATCCTTACATATGCATCAGAATAACTCAGCTGAGGCTCGCAAATAGATCGAGAAGCGAGACGGAATTTTGTAACTCGTATATTTGAGAAAGGTAATGATCAACACATCTTTTCAAAGTTGAATATTTGTATAAAATTAGTGGATATGGTAAGTCCCAACATAACTTTTCTAAGTTCATCCACTAAGTGTCCTTTTATGATTTTGAGGTTAGGTGTGTGTGTGGGGGGGGGGGGGTTGATGTGATGGCAAGCAGTGTTAACTGGCCCTGCCTTAACAT
>Ga0131853_10027112_pt1 | contig 10296 bp, 4 predicted proteins | sample TergutLab28metaG_FD_92764 | JGI IMG/M metagenome (GOLD analysis project Ga0131853, IMG submission 92764) | Labiotermes labralis P1 segment gut microbial communities from Petit-Saut dam, French Guiana - Lab288 P1 (version 2) (version 2) | ecosystem: Host-associated > Arthropoda: Insects >... | reverse complement strand
GGTGACAACTCCTCGGGGCGGACCATGCGCCGGGGGCTCGACCCGTCTATAAAAATAAAAGAGACACGGGTTTTTTGGGGGGGGGGGGGGGGGTAAAGGCGGCCGGTGCGTATGCCTGGCAACCTTACTACCTTCATGTGCCGATTGGCTTGAAATCTGTTAACCTCAGCCTCCTGGAACCCTCAGGGCCTGTCCAGGGATTGCTTTACCTTTCACAATTGATTCCAATTAGTACATGGCTGTAAACAAATGCCATAACTGAATGTACCTTAAATAATCCTACACTATAATCATTTCGTCTACGATCCAATAATCTGCAACATGCAGTTCTCCCCACAAATTTAATTTATAGTGTCAATAATCAGTCTGCAGCCGGTTTCCACTTAATGTGGGTTCTGTGGACAAAAGCATATAGCAATATGCCACTAACGTTACGCTTCAAAGAGACTACAGGTTTATTCTTTACGCACTGCACACTTTTAGTAATAACAACTAGGGAACGCTGGAAGTCCTGCATTTCCCCACGACTAACCAACCGACAATTACAAAGCTAAATGGTAAAGTTGATTTAACGAGTAGCAAAGAAACAGACAAAACACAGCTCTTTCGTTTGATGCCCGCAGATTAAAAAGTAAACGTACTTGCTATCTTTGTGGCTGCACAAACGGAAATATTTTCATAAGCAAAAACATAAAATTATGATAGTTCCTTGGTTGCACATAAAATTATTTTCCGCTTCAGTCTGACGTATTTCGCTTTGGCTAATTTAAGTCCGAACTCATTGCTCCTGGGATTAGAAGCTCTGGTAACAGAAGCAGGAATGTCTTGGGAACCGACTTTTCGACAACCGGATCTGTTTTGGGATTTACGCGAATAGTTAAGAGCAGAACATTCAGAAAGCCCCTAAAAAAGTCATTATTGTTAATGGGCGACACTTTTATAACTACCGAGGTTACGTAACATCGAATACAAATAACTAATAACCCAATCTCATGGCACAGTGCAAGGTCTTGTTTCGACACACAGTAATCATTGTTATTGGTCAAGCCGTTTGCTGCTTTAATAAACTCGTTGTTTCATCACCGTGACCACAAAACGCCATCATTAGACCAAATCGTGAGTCCATTCACACGTATCTCTAACCAGCCTTGCACTCTGTGACCGACTGAAGGCCTACCACTAACAGAAGCAGTCTCTTCCCTTCTTCCCTTGCGGATTTTGCCTGTCAGACGATTCTAAGTGTTCGTGTTGCACGGCAGTGTTCATTTACGGCTAATTGCTATCAACAATTTACACATTACAGACGGGCCACTAATCAATCCGCAGACGATACTTGTACGTGGGTAAGACGAATATAAACTCACTCGTACTTTGGAAACACAAACACGCAACACACATACACACACACACACACACACACACAACCAACCAATTGAAAAGATAACTGCCAGCGGAGACTTGCGCTCCTGGCACCCCTTGCCCCAAGCAAGGCAATGCTGGGCCACAATACAGAAGACTTATAACTCGTGCAATGGGGATTATGCTTACGCTAACGGATTTTCCGATATGGCCGAGGACCCTGACGTGGTCATACTAAGGATGTGTGTTACAAATAGCGAAAAAATTTGGTTGGATTTCTGGCCATGATGGTTTACATGTTCAAACACCTGTCGCTTTTAACGCACAGTGAAACCGACTGGGAAAACCGTGTCTCATTGTCGAGGTGGATTATGGCAGCTTTAATGAAGTAGTCACTTCCCATAACAGGCAACGAGCATACATAAATCGAAAGCGGAAATACGAAGTATGATTTTAAATTCGTAGGAGTCGTCAGAGAGTTAGTGGAGCAGAATTCCAATACTGCAAGATAACGCCATGGGAAGAATTCTTATCCTGGGGATGCTAACCACTCAGCCGATGAAGAAATTTCTCGACTTAGAAAACCCCAAGGATTAAACAGATATGCTTATCGCGTCTGATGCCACCACCCGGATGGTGTGTTCTTTATGTACAGTGACAAATACGTGGGTTGTGACTGAGCAGGCCAGAAACGACGGGTGGAAGCAAAACGTCGCAAATGGTGCAAGTTTCGTGTTCTGCGCAGAGGCACAGTAATATAGGAGCTACCCTGTGGGGGTTAGGCGCAAGCGTACTTCTTCACGGGCTCAGAAGTTACTCACTGCAGCTGCGTAAATAGCTCTTCCGGTAATAAATACCGCCTGTTTACTGAGCAGCCATAGTAGTTAATAACGGTGAAGATAAGGGTAAAGTTGTCCCTGTAAGCGCCATGAAGGCATAAGGAGAAGTGGATGCATGACTGCAATAAATCTTAACCTCGGCACTAGACAGAGGTGAGGTCGACTTCAGGCCCCGACCGCTATAACCCCTGAGAAACAGCCTCCGGTACCCAATGAACAGCAGGACCCTAGTGAGAGTCTGGAAGTTTCTGAGAAGATACACTTCTCTTATCCCTTTCGGAAAAGAACCAAGATTCCTTGGTCGTCGAATCCGCAGCGCAGTCACTGTTCCGATTACACCAACAGGCTAGATAACAAAAGTTAGTTTTGCAGATTCACAGAAGTTCTATTATCGCCACAGATGCTGGCACTGTACTTACACAAGACAACATTATTTGACAGTCTATTCCAATTCACGCACAACTCACCGCAGTTCCGAGGTATCTGCAATTATTTGCATTAATTAATTGCCGGAGTTTCCACAGAACATGCGATTCTGATTCTGGTCGTGCTGTTGACAGCCGAAGGAACAACGTGTGGAACGGCCGTCCTGAACATGCTATAACTAGAGGCGATGTTGAATCGACCAATCAAAACCGGATTAGGTTAAGCACTGCAGTTTCTGTGCTCTCGTTTATGGAAGAATGGGGAGGTAAAAGATTTATCAAACAGGAGAACGCGACTTAAACGAAATGACGACAGAAAACACGAACGAAAAGAGTAATGGTTGATGGACAAACACAGACCGTACAGAAACTGTCAAAGGTAAAGTAGCGCCGGTGGACGTCAAGAAGGAGGGACAGGTAGGGTCTACGCCCATTATTAATTTGGGTTCAGTGGTCAGGTTCCCACCCCGGCCGTCCTGCCCTCGCGGATAGTCATTCAATAGAAAGCAGTGTGTTTTGGGTAACAGAACAAAATATTTTCGTCGCTGTGGAATCGACCTCTCGGTCGTCCAGCTTGTAACGCAGTCAATCTGACTGCTAAAAGGTCAAGGTAAAGTGATCCCGTTACAGGTCCGGTGTGGCCCATAGGGTGGGTAGAGGTATAGCTCTACTCTTCCATGACCGCGGCACTAGAAGGGGGTGAGTGGTCAGCAGCACGCCCCGGCTGCACTTTACTCCCGGGAAAGACCCGGTACCCATTGTACAGGAGGCTCAATCTGACTGCTAGAAAGAGAAAACAAAAGGAGAAAGAAGAAGGAAAATACAGGAAAAAAGGATGAGTGATTAACAAATCAATAAAAATAACAAGACAAATTAAGATATAAAGCAGAATAAGGAAAGACATGAAGTTAACACACTGCATTACCGCAATTCAGGGATAACGCGATTATCCCCCACAGGTCAGTGGGCGCCGCTAGCGTCCTGTAACGTTAAATAACACGAGACGCGGTCGGTACATTTACTGTGTGTGCAAGTTGTGTCATCAGAAGTGGGAGGAAAATAGTAGCAATTTCATTTCCGTCAACATCATTAACCGACTCATCTTTATAACTGAGATGCGGTACGTTTTACTGGAGGTAAGAAGCTATTTTTAAACTTAGTTCTCCGGACTTAAATATATGGCATCACGGTACAATTCTGTATTACGTGCACTGAATTCTGGGCCGAAATAGCGCGTCTTTGTTTACTTTCGTATTTTTATCTTAATATTTTTGCCATTCATGATTTCAGAATATGATGTTACATTAGTCAAAAAAAAAAATTATTCCCATCTCAATAACACTATTATTTCAAAATGTGTAATATGTGACTGAGGTTTTTCCTACCCCGACTGAGGTCTTTCTACCCTGACTGAGGTTTTTCCGTGCTTTTTCCTCATGTGTACGGCAAATGCGAGGGTATAACTCGCAAAGACGGGGCACGGCCCGCACCCTTTCCAACTAGGCGATAATTTTTACGAGGTTAGTTCATTGTTAATTTTAGTTTGAACACTCTGGGTTAGAATCCCAGAAAGCCTTCCAACCAAAGTTGTTAATTGTGTTGTTCTATGTATTGTTTGTGTGTAAATGTGTACTGTACTACTGCCACCACGTGTCAACCCAACTGCAGTTAACATATATATATCAATATCAATATCAATGTGTATACTCAACGTTCGCAAATAAAAATGGAGGATAACAAATGTGTAAGTGCTACGATCAGCGTACTGATTTCGTCAACGCAAGCTTCATTTGTGCGTTAAACTTTGTTGTGCTCTGTTATTACTGTTGTGTGCTATACAAAACGTGGTCTGTGTGTCTAAAGCTGGGTACAGCTGCGCCACAACGCGGCAGTGTCACGTGGGCCTTAACCTGCAATCATGGCAACCACGTAAAGGGCACGAGTAGAGGTAAAACAATCCCTATACAAGCCTGGACAGGCCCTTACGGCTCAAGGAGTCTGAGCTCCCAGAATTGTAGACAATCGGCACATGAACGTGATAAGACTGTCAGCAGAGCACGAGTGGCGCGGCGTAATCCGAACGCATTTTTGGGGCGAAACTGCGCGTAAGTTTATTTACAAACCACAAGTTCGAGGTCTGCGCTCTCCTGGGATGTTACGGAGCGCTGATTGGTGCTTAACTACCAACGTTTCGGGACAACCCATCGGTCCCATCCTCAACAGTAAAGCAGTCCAAGAAAACCCATAAAGATGGAACCTGTCGGTTGTCCCGAAACGTCTGTAACTACCAAACAACGCTGCTTAACATCCCACAAGAGCGATGTTCTCATTCACACAGCGGTCGAAACCAGACATCGCTCAAGTATAAGGCCTATGCATCTTTAAGGCTGATCACACTGCAAGTGTCACATTGTGCTGGACAGCACATTCCTTCATGCACTTTGATGTGACAAAAATATCGAAAATCATAGCCCAGACAAGACGATATAAACACTGACCATATGTTTATGCCATTGAGACCGTAGTGCTTTCTGTGCAATGATCCGATTGTAGCAAGGAAATGTCGCTGGTGAAAGAGTGCGTTAAATACATTTTTATTCTAGTCACTGTGTGACAAACCCCAACTACAATAATGATAGAGAATAATCAGCTATGTTAATACTCCAGTAAGTTGACGAAGTGTCTGTTGTTGTTAGGTCATTACGGTAGGGCTACACACACACACACACACAAAATGAAAAGGTCCACTCCGGAGCAGGGCACGTGGTCTTAGTAATTCTGTATACACCACTCACTGCCTATTCACGTCTTTCAGATACACGCTGCAAATATCTACAGCGGCATGACTAATCCAACCACAGACACCCGAACGCACAGTCGGAAGTACTTCATTATACTTTAGAACATAAAACTAAATCGCGCAATAACTGGAATGGAGGCTGTACATCGTTCTGAGATTTATAGTTTTGTTGGATAATGTAGTCACGTAATTCGCTGTTTTCGAGAAAAATTTCAAAAGCCCAAATTTAGCTTCGTGTAAATTTAATTGTTACATTGGTCGCATGCGATCGGAATATACCGTCAATATTCAGTCTACATCCACCTTAATGAATTTAATGTAAACCAAGTTACAAGTCGCGGATATAAGACACGCGAACGGATGGACAGACATACTCTCTATTCCGTAACTGTAACTAACGCTTCAAAATACATCACCGAAGAGAAAAGGGGTTTGCACTCTTACATTGTCCATGTACCGGCTCCGGCTAACCTGTTAACCGTCTCGACACTGGCCTAGCTGTGTGCTAACTACATAGCCCGCGCGCCTTGAACTGCTGTGAACAAAGCATAGTCAAGTGGTGACAACATTCGCACATTCTTATCTGCTTAGTAAGGACGAAGTAGTGCTTATGAATCAAAGTGTGATGATAACATACAAACATGCGAAGGCGGTTCCAGTATTCCTAGCAACCTGACTCACCTCATGACGCGCACAGCCAGAGGAACAAACATGGTTGACTACGTATTGAACAGTCGATTTGGTCACGACTGCACACGGCACGATGGGCATAATCAACCATTCCGGGTTCGGTTAACAGGTTACGTATTTACGGTGCGTTGTGTCGGGTACAAGAAGACCATTCTCAACTGCAGACATTGCAGACACTCGTGGCATCAACAGAAACGGTTTTGTTACTGAAGAGCAGGAGAGGATGAAGAAGGAAACGTTCATCTATTAAGAAAACTACGACAAATTCCAGTCAGGAAAGATGATCTTCGGAAGAATATTTCAATCCAGCATCATCAGTGGCGTGGCTGGGTTTTCTGGTACCCGTGGCAATTAATTACCATGGCCGCCTCAAACATAAATTACAAAACAAAAAAAAATCACTATTATTTAATGAATTTCCTTTCTTGGCTAAAAAATCTGAAACTAGATGAGTGCCGAAAATCAAGTTTCTTCATATGATATATGCATTTTGCCGCCACAGAGCGGCCGCACCAATCGCCCCCACCCCCAGCTACACCCGTGTCCACAATGTCCCTACAGGACTAGCAAAATCGAAAATGTAACTGTGTATGACCGGCGCGCGTAAAGGGAAGTGGCAGTACCCACCTGCACAGAGCAACAGCAGAGATCGTTAAATGGGCTTATGCCGGGGTACTTGAGGGCGGAAGCAGGGCGAGGCCCATAATCTCACACATTCCCAAATACTTTTGCGTTTGCATATTTAGGCGCGTTCGCAAAATTGCGACAAGCGACTACTAGCTTCGTTACGTCTGCCCGTCAGCCCGCATGGAACAACTCGACTCCAACTGGGAGGATTTTCATCAATTTGATATGTTAGTATTTTTCGAAAAATCTGTCGAGAAAATTTCAGCTTCACTAAATCTGACAATAATAACGGGTACTTGACATGAAGGCCAATATATATTTATGATTATATTTCGCTCGATTCTTCTTAGAATGAGAAATTCTTCAGACAAAAGTGCTGAACAAAATCAAAACACAATATTATCTTTAATAACTTTTATTTTTTTTTTAAATCGTGCCGTGTATGAATGAAATAGTGTGGAAAAATATCGTAGAGCCGGGCAGGCCACAGATGACAATACGGCGCAAGCGCATTGCATGCTGGATAACTAAAGCTACAAACACACATTCAGAATATGTAATACTCACTGCTTTTCCACTGCAACAGTGGTTAAATGACTGTGCCTCAGTCTTACGTTATACGTACATTGCCTGTCTTGTTTGCTGTAGTTAATGCCTAAGTGCTGCATTTACTAGTAATTAGTTGCGCGAGGTTTAGTAATTAGCTATATACACGGAATACATTCACTACATGTGCCTGTGCTGTACGGATTATGTGGTAAAGATCACGTGTTCCAAAATCCAATTCTTCAAATTTTCTCCCCCCCCCCTCCCCCAATCTGTATTTTAGCTTGTGAGTTTCGTGGAAATCACCACCGTCAATACCATGCTTTACCTAAGGCCGAAATAGATGTCTGTCATTGAGAGATACGCACATACCGCTGCTGAGAGTCTGAAGGTTGCGTGAAAACCGGGGCCGGGACGGCCGCACTTTTCTTATCGCCGTGTGTACCGTCAAACGGTATGATATTTCGGAAGTAAAGAATGCCATGTTAAAGTCTGTGTGCTACGTCACACAGAACATCATCTGCAGTGTTGTTATATCCGACACGGGTATGTTCACTGTGCGATACGAATGAAATCTTCAAACGTAATTGAGGCTAAACGTAGCCCTTAAAGGGTCCATTATCATGCAAGCTTCACACATTCTTCTGGTACTACAGGCAAATGGGCGTAGCTGGGGAGGAAGAGGGAGTGCTCCTACGGTGTGAGGTTGACCACGCACTTCCATATAATGCCGAGGTAAAGAATACATGGAGCAATATCTCCACTTCTCCTATAAGACTTCATGGCATGTATATGGCAAAACTCAACTTTTTTTTATCATTCAGGCCTTTTCCGTTTCCCAGTCCGGGGAATTAAAGTAAAAAGCCAAAGGGCAGAAAAGATCAGATGCGATATCAAGACCAACAAATGCACATGGGTCATCTAACATTTAGAGAAGAGACGTTTGCAGAAGTTTGCAGTGTCTGTTGTTGTTTGATATAAGCATTTATCTGTTGTGATCTTACGGCTGTGTAGAATGACTGGTTAATGACGAACCTGGGACGATCTGGAAGGAAATGGCCGAGACCTGATCTACATACTATCACAGAATATGTTCAGAAGTAGGCACAAAAACCAGAAAGACCCTCTGTTTTGGTAGGCGATGCCCACGTCGAGATTCGATCCGTGCGTCTGTCAAATGCAAGTCTAGAACGTTACCGCTACACCAAAATTCTCAGTAATGTTATGCATATTAAAATAACCGAAAGAAATACATATTCGGCAGCTACGTCCTGTCGCGATATTTTCTATCATCTACGTGACAGAGTCATTCAACTTGTTAGAGTGATTGTACTGACGAGGGATTTGAGAGAGATGTAAGTAAGTACTGGGAGATTTGGGGAAATTGAATCGTAGATGGCAGGGAGGGCAAGAAGGAAAGAGTATAATTCCGTAAGCTAAACCGACAGAGAATAACACAGCCGAGCCCGCTCAACAACTTGCTGCAAGAGGGACACATGGCGCCGCGCCTGGTCTTTCGACTGGAAGTGTTCAAATTGCTGCTGTGCTTTTGGGCTATTTAACGACGACTGCTTAGCAGTATTGGTTACACGAGGTCAAACGACGTATGTTGACATAATGAACTCTAAGGAGTAAAACTGTCTTTGAGAAGGTAACAGTAAACCAGCTGACAAACCCTCCATACGCTTATGGAATATTAAAGTTCATTACCATATTCACAACAGCTCACACTGGTCCATATTATAAGGCAGACGACACCACTCCACAAACTCATATCATATTCCTTTCACGATTCACTTTAATAGTTTGCTTCCATCTACGCCTATGCCTCTAAAGTGTTCCCTTAACTGCAGCAGGTTTTGCGTGTTACTGTTAAGGTATACAGTTTAAGTACTGATGCCGGACTGCTGGCTAGAAGTCAGTACTCGGAAGGTCCTGCGACCGGCCACCTCGACACAGGTTTTTCTTGGTATCCCTGTGTCTATAAGCAAATGCTGAGATGGTTCCCAAGATTCCAAGTTACCACTACATGCTTCTCATGTAGCTCTCCCGTCTTAAATTTAGTAGTAACCAATTTCATATTTTATATACATGTAAAATAACCACTGCCACCGGGTAACAACCCAATTTCAGTAAATAAATATTATTATTATTATTATTCCCAGCTATTCCTTACACTAACGGGGCGCTACAGTGACAGCGCCAAATATAAAGAAAATAAAACCCGTTAACTAATTAAGGTATAGCTAGTCAGTCCATAAGGCATTCATTCCACAACAGACAGGAAGTCAAACGAAAAGAAAATAAAACCTTTTAACTACTTGTTTATAGAATAACTAGTAATTTAATGAAATTGCTATTTCAGACAAGTTGAAGTGTAAAACACCTATCCTTGTGCTGTCAATTCCAGATTTCGACTGATTTATGTAGCTGAAATAAGAAATATCAATCAACGGAACTAGTTTCTCGCGACATGAACTACTGGTACGTTCCTGGAAACAAGAGTACCACAGAGGTTGATAAATGATGATGAATTCACACAAACTGTAAAGTCAAACTCAAAGTTCGTTTCTGCAAAAAGTGAAAATTATATAACTTTAAACCAGTAAATCAGGAAATTGGTTACATATTCGAACCGTCATTTTTTGCAACGTTGTTTACTCACGAGGAACTCGGAGTTACATAAATGCCTTTTTTCCACAGATACATATTACTGCAGTGCAGGTCACGTGAACATTCTGAAAGCCTTGACCAGTTCCTGTATTCTGAGCAGTGATTCGGCGGGGCGCAGATAATTAGAATTGGGGGAACTTCGTCACCAGCTACAGTCACTCTTGACACACACACACTGCGACCGAGCATAACTGCTTCAGCATATCGACAAAAACTCTCACTTGCTTCTCCAACCCCCCCCCCCCCCCCCCCCCCCCCCCCACACCCAACACAAACACCACCAACCCCCCCCCCCTACCACCTCCAACTCCACACCACCTCCCCACTCTTCCCACCT
>Ga0131853_10027111_pt1 | contig 10296 bp, 8 predicted proteins | sample TergutLab28metaG_FD_92764 | JGI IMG/M metagenome (GOLD analysis project Ga0131853, IMG submission 92764) | Labiotermes labralis P1 segment gut microbial communities from Petit-Saut dam, French Guiana - Lab288 P1 (version 2) (version 2) | ecosystem: Host-associated > Arthropoda: Insects >... | reverse complement strand
TGCGCTGACCACGTGACACCCCTCTATCCGCAAAAGTTGGCACTAACTTCGCCGACCGGCGGCGGCCGCTCTGTCGGTATAGTTCGCGTGCGGACTAAGGCCACGGAGTTTAGTTTTTTTTAGCTGTCCAGAAGTAGCAGATCTAACTGTTGATTTAAGGTAGATTTGCTGCCACCAGAATCAAAATTACTAATATGTACATCCCACTGCTTCAGAATTCATGATCTTTTGAAGTACATCACAGCTCCATATAGCCTCCCTGGTCTCTAGTAGCAAATAGCTAATTTTTATTTGTAAATCAGTAGAATGCATAATTATTTCAGGGGTAATGGAACTAGGTTTTTTTTTTTTAATCTCATTTACAAATACAAACAACATTGTGAGATCAGGAATTTCTGTGACTGTGACTAGGAACCCTCTCTTCTGGTATGTGAGACCATGAAGTCTGATAGAAATATGTCAACATTCATCGGCACATACTGCTGCCGTCTTCTATCCTGAAGATTAGATGCTGTAGGTTTACCCAGAACATTAGTAAATTTCTATAACACTGTGCGTAATCATATGCCAGAAGGCAGTGTTCTTGAAGACAGAAAATTATTTATATATTATACTCAAAATATCTTCCACATCCTGAAACTTAATTCTGGTACTTGAACTGTATGTCATGTTTTGATAAATTTTGTGAGCTCCGAATATCTGATAAGTTTCTCAGATTTTTTGCCCAAAACCTAGATTCTTCATTGTTTCACTGTTCTTTGCTTTCTGTATTTATAAATTAACTCCATAAACCTGTAGGATGGTACTCTAGTCATGATGGCTGAGTAAATGTGTCCCCAAGCAATTCTGACTTAAATTTTGTGTTAATGTCATTGCATAGGATTTCTGAAAATTTGATTTCCCTACTGAACATTAAGAAACAATAAAATCATTTGTGTAAAACAAGAACATTAGGGTTTGTGAACTCCTAAAATGGATGTTACTAAATTTAATGGAGTGCTTGTCTTTTGATGATAATTAAATGCTGATGTTGAGAATGCTGAGGGATGTTTGTAATGATACAGAGAATGCATGCATCTGAGACAGTACTTGGGACCTGCAGTTATGAAATGCACATAGTGTTACTGATAGCAGACAGGTGCTTGTGTGCATAAGCATCATGATACAAGTGCCCACCCTTGATAATATGCAGAAGTGCCTAGGATCATAGTTTTTAATGTCCTTTTCCCTTTGTCAGAGATACTGATGGAAAGCTACATGCAGATTTTGTGCCATTGTACTTTTTGAACATAATTTACAACAATTCTGTCATTTTTAATAAAATGATTTATATATTAGTTTGTATTTTACATCAGAAAAAGAACAAGAACTCCATAGATTTATGTACCTGAAGTAAAATGTGTTTCTTTGCTTTTGGCCACAGTGTGTGTTGGTATGTCATATATCCTGGAGTTCTTATGTATGTAACAGAAGGTACCAACTACTGGTGGGGAAGGGTTGTTTACTGTTTTATGCCCTTTTTTATTAATTTAAGTGTACAAGGATGAGTATTGCTTCATTCATACTGGCATACAATTCTGGTATGTACCGTATATAGGAGTAGTGGCTGTACTTCCATAAACTGTTGTCCTGGAATTGTTCCTATCAAATTCAAATTCTGAATGCTTAGGTAATGTATCTGATACATACTTGTGAGGTTTGAGGTTAAGTCTGGCACCTGTGAAAGTTACTGTCTTCTGGGATATGATAATATGTAGTATGGTAGTGAGTTTCCAGACACATCTGAATCATGTATAAAGTAGGACAATGTTGTGAAGTATAAGGCTTAATTTGTTCAGAATACTTGACTAGTTATTCCATCTTATAAAGTAGTATGTGATAGATAAATCTAGGTCATCTTTAAACTAACTGCACCTGATATAGTAGACAAACAAGGAAAATGTAGATACAAAATTAGAAATATATCCATATCACAGAAGAAAAATACAGTAATAAATATACAGAGTGGGTGATATATATTACTGGATTATTTGGTTGGGACACATTTGGAATGCAGAATAGCATATCCAGTGTACTGGCTAGAGTACTACCTGGATGACTAAAAGTTGTAGCAGATGTAAGCGATTTTTCTCTTTGCTAAATTATCCAGGCTAGCTGCCTGTTACTAAGTGAGTAAATGGGGCAATTTCCCGAGTGGTGAAGCAGCCAGTGTGTGAACCTGACCACTTAGCTCCATCTAATGCTCAGCTTGGTAATATGTGGATTTTTTTCTTCACTTCCCCATATGCCTTTGTGACATGCACTAGAATAACTTTATTTACTTTGGTATACATTTTTTAACATTGAACTGGAGTAACATACTTAAATATTATGTATTTACCCACATATTAATTAAATTGGTGTCTTCTGTTATGAAACCGGTCACCTTCAAACTGGTTAATACAGGACAGCGCCTAGTTATGAGTCTAATAAATTGCTTACAAACAGTATTCTTATGTCTACAAAGGCAATAAAGAATCACATATTGTTACCAACTTAGAACTGTATGAAATTAGAAGACAATTTTTACTAAATGCTCTATAATTGTGATGATATTTTGTCTCTGCTGATTAAATCAGTGCCATTAATTCTGTTGAAAGTGTTAATGGCACTAGTTTTGCCCTAGAATGACATTCATGAAATGCATTTTATGAAATATATACCTGTTAAAAATTAGTGCTGGTATTGTAGTGTTCTGAACTCACATGTACGTAATGATAATCAAGTGGTTATTTATAAATCAATAAACAGTATGCTTAATTGAAGGTAGTACTGTTTAATACTTGTTTTTAATTTATATGGTTTTTAAAACATTTCCTTGGGATTATATGAAGATTTTGCACATCATTACATTGTTTATCAAATTGTATACCGATTAAATGTTTGGCACCATAGCTGATGCATTTATTTGTGGCACACTCCACAAATTTATAGGGGTCAGTGGTTCATTGTTTCAGTTTACTTCATGGACAATATTTGTAGAATTCTAGTGTGTGTGTGTTATCATTTTGAGGCACTGCATTTGAAATATTTAATCAAGCTTACTTTTATGCAAGCTCTTTGAAGAGACACAATTTGACAGTATTAATAACTGAATGATTTATTAAACTCATATCTTTTTAGTGTGGATAACAAACCAACTAGATGTCACTTTTGTGTAATGCTTTGTTTTCTCCTTTATAAGTTGCTCAACATGTTTCGGGCAACTTCGTGCCCATCATCAGGAGCTGATGACTGGTTAGTGTTTTTGCCACATGTTGGTATTGAGCTGTAACAACGAATGGTGTTATTCAGATCTGTCTATCTGTGTGGGTCGATATATTCTGTGTTTGTCTGGTTTATTGTAAATCTAGTGTGATCGGGCTGTGTGTGGTTATTATGTGGGGTGTAGTGGGTGGTGGTCTCATTGTTGTATGCAGATACATCTGAATAACACCACTCATTGTTACAGTTCAATACCAACACGTGGCGAAAACAGTAACCAGTCATCAGCTCCTGATGATGGGCACATAGTTGCCCGAAACATGTTGAGCAACTTATAAAGGAGAAAATAAAGCATTACACAAAAGTGGCATCTAGTTGGTTTGTTATCCACACTGAATTACGATGCACGGTCAACCACATATCAGATCATCTCTTTTTCTTTACTTGGTTTCCTGAAGCCTAAATTCTGAATATTATGCTTGCATAAATAATATTTAATTCTTGCATTTCATAAAAATAAAGGTACATGAGGACTGCATCCAACCCAACTGTAATAGGAAGAATTGTGTAGTGACATACTTCATGAACACCAATTGCAGTGTTCAATTGAAGTACTGCGACACAAAACGTTATGTAAGGTATTACGCCTGTTCTCTGCTTGCATGAATGTAGTTAAATTGTATAAATCTTGAATGTTTTAAATTTCAGGTACGTAAGGTTATAGAACAATACAAGGATACTGGCAATGACTATGTTGAAAAAGTGTGTGTAATTCAAATCAAAATAATTTTATACCAATATATAGCAAATAAGAAGCTTAGCTGGAGGAAATTTAAGTTCAGATACTGGGGACATGATGTATAATTTGGAAGCTTGTTTACCAAATACCAATAGCTATTAACCATACATTAAGTAGTCAGTTGTGAAGAGTGTGATGTTTAATTCATGTGCAGAGCTTCAAGATGTGGCCAAAGGCAAAATATTCAGTCTCATAATCACATGTGAGCCATGTAATCTTGGAAGAGTGTCATCTTCTGAGATGTGTTCATATGTAGTCTGGTAGAAAGTTACCTACATTTCAAAGGAAGCCACACTACATGGCACCACATCCCAAAGGACAGTAGAGGTATTCTTCATAATGACTACCATGAGAACCGTTAAATCTTATGTACAAATTGATCTTTATTCCAAAATATTACTTCTAAACACAAGCACATTCATAGATATGCAACAAGATAAATGCATTCTGATTATAAACTACAAAAACGGTACTTAGGTGTTGGGGAATGAAAATTAATCAACGTGTCAGTCAGTGGCATTCAACGATTATATGAAGCCGAAACTAGTTACCCATAAAACTTGTATACATGTTGTGTAAGACTGTGTTTTAATGAACATGAAATGAAGGGTTTTAATGATGGGTTAGAAGAAGAGGTTTTCATGTGTTGGAGGTTACTGTAGGTTCAGACTCAACTCGTGGACTTGTATCTACTACATTATGGACATATAAAATATCGTCCGGTACAGGAAATTTAATAAATTATATTCTGAAAATGCAACATAGTTCGGCTGTGATGCAAATTTTGTTGACGGCGGTGGACGTATTCGTCCGCCAATTTGAAAGTCCGTGGTTGCCGCCCATGCGCAGTGCGTTATTCAGTTTTTCTGCGCACATCTCGCTCATGTATGTAGCGTTCCTTCCCGCGCCGAGATGTGATAATGGTTCGGTACGGAAGATTTAATTAATACACAATCGACATGGAGAAAGAAGACACAGAAGAGTTATGTCCCAGTAAGTTCGTACTCTGTATTGAGCATTTACTACAACATGAACAGAATCAGGCGTGACAAAGACAAACGAATCTCGATCGTCTTGTGTTTCTGGTGCAGAAGACTATCATGTCTTTCAAAATGGCGTCAGTCTTTTGTTTCATTCTCATAAATTCAAGTGTAAATACATTTGTAAACAGAAGGTATGAATATTGAAGTTTTGTTTACGTATAATGACATGACAGGCTGGATTGGATTTACATTTATTGTGGTAAAAGGCTTTTAGTGCACGAGTTTTCAGAAGTAAGTAATTTTGTTGATTCCAAATGTGGCTATAATTATTAGGATACCTTTGTAAGGTTATATCCCAGTACATGAGGATTTTAAAGGGTAGTAATGAACAAAGTAATATGATAATATGTGTGTCCCAGTGTTGGCCACGTAAGGCATATTGAACACGGACAGAAGGCGTTAAAAAGTCGCATTTCAGTTAATAATGGTTATAATTCAATTAATATTATGACAATAGGTGTTGACGATGGCGGCGGCGGTGGTGGTGGTGGCAATGAAGATTCGAATAATATTAATGGGAGACATAAACACAGGAAGTCATGTGAAGCAGAATTCTTCAGGTTGGATAAGATCCAGGATGTGGACTTGTTAAACCAGTCAGGCACTCAAGAGAGCAGTATATCTGGTTCAAAAGATGAGGTGATTAGGTAATAGACCTGTGATATGTTCTGTGTATTGTACTGAAGTATGAAGGGTTTTGATGTGATCTAGTACATTGTGTGATTTGGGCATAATTTATATTCTTTATCAGTGTTCATCGAGTCTATGTGAAGAATGAAGTATGTGAGGAAGAAAATGCAGTAATTGAAGCTGAAGAGATTGTATTAGAAACAGTAGATACATCAGGTCACATGTTACCAGTTATTGTAGAGGAAGCAGAGACAGCTATTGTTGAGGAGATTATTCAGGTGAGGAGAACAGAGTTTGGGTAGACGTAAGTTTGTGTGTTGTGATGATCTCTTTCATTGCCAAGTCTGTCTTATTTAACAGGGTATAACTTAATCACATACATGTGTAATGAATGTGCATTTAAGTCATAGTTGCCTGTGTGGATTGAAGGCACATGTTATCCACCAAGGTCAGACTTTCTGTTTTCCAATTAATAGTAACCAGTTTTGTTAAAGCCACATAATTTGGTCCAAAAAGTTTAGGCTTTGAGGTTGTATTTTAATTACATGAACACACATTACATTTCCCAGTATATGTAATGGTTATGCTTTGAAGTTTTTGTTTAGCAATGGAAACTTTTGTTATAGTTGCCCTACATAAAGTCAGGGTTTGAAGTTTCCTTGTAGTAGCGATGGAAACTCAAGTTACGGCAGTCATTTAGTGATGATAATGATGTATGTAATGCCCGTTTTACTGAATTCATTCAGTGTGTTTAATTGTATCTAATTTTGAAATGAGTGTGTGGGTGTACAGAAAACTTCATGTCTGAATTCATAGTAGGTCTTCGCAATACCCCTTTTGTGACAGTTTTGCCCTGTAGCATGTTCTCTAAATTGTTTATTTGTTACCACAGGTGGTTTAGTGTAATAGTTGACCAGGTGATAGGTGATATTATTATTATTATTATTAGTAGAAGTAGTAGTAATTTTTTTATAGAGAGCAGATGATGGCCAGATGGAAGCAGAAGGAGATTTGGAGGCAGAGGAATCAAATCTTGAAATCGGAAGATTGAGAAGTGATGTGCTTCCTTCACTTCAGGTGAAGTTTTCAGCAAATTCCCCCAGAGGTAAACGCAGTCAGATTAAATACAAGGTATGTATCAATTATGTATGAAATTCTCATGAAGTACACATAATTTATCTGAATGTAAGTCTGTGAAATTGAGATTTTCACCCTTTTTGACTGTGGAAACCAACAGAGATTTGGTGACGTGCTGACATAATCTAATAATGGTTTACTCAACTTTCTGTTACAAGTGTGTTGTTTATTGTGTTTTTAGTTTGCTAGTGATGAATTTATTAGAATGATACTTATTTTGGAACATGTGACATCTGTATGATGTAGTGTCTGTAATATTGCTGGTTTTGAACCTATTAGTGTGTGATTAATGGATGTTGTGTAGGTTATCAGCAATGAATCAGATTTCATACCGAGCATGGGGGAAGGAAATGACTACCCCCGTAAACTGATTGATAAGAATGATCCACGGAGCCGACTGCATTATGTAAAGTACCTGAAACGAGAGGGCAAGACGCTTAAAATATGGGAGTGTGGCATATGTAAGTTTCGTAATGACTTAGAGAATAATCGTAGATCTAGTTTTAGGTTGTGATGCTTGTGGTACCGGATAGATGCCAACACATCTGAAGTGTGGTAGAGTCATAATTTTCTGTTAACAGCCAGTTAAATGGTACATATGAGTAGACACAAAAGTGAAATATCTTGTATCTAAACTAAATACCGATGTCCAGTATACTGTAATTGTAATGGATATAGGAACCACTGGTATTGACGTTTAGAGGCTGCATGTTTCTTAACACTATCACTGTAAATTAAGTTTCTAAGCCTTGTGTGTTGCATTTCCCAGTCTCAGAATGGTGTATATAGGTGTTAATATTATTTGTGTTCATTGTAAGGTGCAAAGGAGTTCCGTCACCAGTACACATTAATGCGCCATCTTCCAACCCACACAGATGAAAGGAATTTCAAGTGTGAAACCTGTGGTAAAGCTTTTAGACAGGTAAGAGACTTTCCTAAAGTTTGTGATATACGAGGCTCAGGCAAATATGAATTGTAATTTGTTCGTAGTCCAAAAATGCAGTGCGATCCGTTGAAAGTGGTAATATGTGGAAGGTGGAAGCACTGTTCCAAGGTCCTTCACAGACCTGGTGTTTGCTTGTGTGCAGTTTTGTCAGTTGTCAGGAAGATGAGCAAAGCGAGGGCACACGTTAGTGTGGAACATCGAATTGTGATCAAATTCCTGATGAAAGAAGGTTGTAAACCATCGGAAATCTGTTCAAGATTGAAGAGGTAGTATGGTGAGAAGACACTGTCAAATATTAGTGTCTGTAAGTGGAGCAGTTCTTTTAAAAAGGAAGGGAAATGGTGGAGAATGAGTGCTGGCCAAGGACTTCCATAATGGCGAGAACGGTGACTGTGTCAATGCACTCATTTGGGAGAACAGGCGAATAACTGTCCACAAGTTGTCTGGAATACTGAACATCAGTGATGGTAGTGTGAAGCCTCATCAAACAACACCTTCAATACTCAAAAGTGTGCACCCGATGGATCCTGCTTTTGTTGACGGACAAACACAAGAGTACATGGCTGCAAGTGGCACAATTGTTGTTGCAGTATGGGCAGGAAGGGGACTTTTTTTTGGATTATATCGTGACAACGGACGAGACGGGGGTGCATTACTTCACGCCTGAGGGCAAACTTTCTTCAATGAAGTGGCGTCACCCAGGGTCTCCAAAACCCAAAAAAGCAAAAACCATGTTCTCTGCTGGGAAGGTTATGGCCACCATCTTCTGGGACTCTAAAGGTGTGATGTGTGTGGATTTCCTCACAGAGTGTCGCACAATAAATGCTTAATATTACTTGGCACTTCTTGAAGGCCCAGTAAAGACAGCCATCAGGAACAAGAGAAAAAGAGTGCAAACATCAGAGTCATTTCTCCAGGATAACGCCCGTCCACATGTGGCTGCTTGCACCATGGACACTATCCATAAACTGAAATGGAATGTTCTACCACATCCTCCATATAGTCCGGAACTTGTTCCCTCAGACTATCACCTCTTCGGCCCCCTAAAGGAGCATCTGGGCGGGAAAAGGTTTCACAATAATGAGGAAGTGATACAGGATGTTCAAGAGTGGCTACATCGGCAACCAAAATACTTCTTCCTGAGCGGCATCCACAAGTTTCCAGATCGTGGCGCAAGTGTGTCACAAACCAGGGAGATTATGTTGAAAAGTATCGTTTCAGTTTCAGAGAATAAATCAGTGTTTTTGTTCTATTTACGCATTATAATTCATATTTGCCCAACCCTTGTAAGTATAGAATATTGTACAGAATTTTAGTTTAACCCTGTAGTGTACAATTACTTTCACTTCTTCTTTAATAAGTGTGGGACAAATGTCATTTGCTTCTAATGTTAGGTGTGTCAACCTCCACTCCATCCCTAGTGGTTTTATAATATTAGTAACATTGGTTCTTTTTTCCCAGTTAATTAGCTTTGTTATGAATGTCATCATTTTTATTTTAATGTTGCAGTTTTTCTTCCTTTTTCACTCTTAAATCTCATATATTTTGTACAGTATTAACTTTTTACTGTGTATTCAGTTACAAAAATAGTGGCTAAATGTAAGCATGGTTTTTATAATTAACCTTTTGGCGCCGGAATTATTTTTTAAATTTTAGCACACCCTGTATATAAAATGTGAATAATACAGAAACCAAATACATTAGAATTATGAAACAAACTGCATTTCGAAGAGAAAAAAACGGAGAGTATATACCATGTTTAAAATATTCAGTACCTATATTTGGTGAATAAATATATAAAATGCAACTTTAGAGGTTAGCAGTGCGGTACGACCACTATAGTTGACATTAGGCGTCAAAAGGTTAAACTGAAACTAGAGTTAACACAAAAACACTGTGGGTTTGGGAGATTGCCATACAAAGAGAAAAATTAAATGTCAGTAATCACCGTCAGTTTGTTGTTGTGTATAAGTGTTAAGTGTGTCATGTAATTGATGTAAATACATTGAATTTACAGGAGACTGAGAAAACAGCCCAAAAAATATGAGTTTAAGGGATTATCCAAACTAATAATTGAGTGATTTTCTGGGTTGAATGCTGCATCGATAGCTTATTTCCAGGTTATGGATTGACATATGTTTCCAAATTATTCATGCTATTATGCCGTTCATTACTGTGCATGTTTGAGACTTACTGTAGATAATTTTTTACAAGCTGTGCAGTACTACTGTATCTACCCGAATGCAAGACAGCTCTAATCTAAGATGACCCCTCAAATAATACAAGCCAAGAGAAAATGTATATATCCAAATCTAGATGACCAACCTCCCCCCCCCCCCCCCCCCAACAAAAAAAAAAATTAAAAAACGAGAAAAAAATAAGATTAAGGGAAGGTGGGGGGAAAGGTTTCTTTTTTTTTTGTTGGGGGGGGGGGGGGGGGGAGGACTGAAGAATTCCGGAAGCGAGCACCTGAAAATAATTAGGAATGATCTTACTCA
>Ga0131853_10027110_pt1 | contig 10297 bp, 7 predicted proteins | sample TergutLab28metaG_FD_92764 | JGI IMG/M metagenome (GOLD analysis project Ga0131853, IMG submission 92764) | Labiotermes labralis P1 segment gut microbial communities from Petit-Saut dam, French Guiana - Lab288 P1 (version 2) (version 2) | ecosystem: Host-associated > Arthropoda: Insects >... | reverse complement strand
GTCAGAAAATGCCACATTACTTCCATTCATACGCTCACGCAATATTGGGATGTTTGTTGGGTCCAAAAAAAGTAGAAAACCATTGCAGAAGCCAAAATGAGAAGGGTTGTTAATAAAATCGCCGCTTATTGCAGTTTCTCCAAAAATGTCATACATAGCAAGATTGTGGACTGGAGCTCTAACATCTTTTCTGTCATTACGGCATTTTCCAATGAGAAAGTTAAGCACAGAAACACCGCCTTGCTCTCCTGTAACAGTTCCAATCGGCAAAATACCTGTCATTCGGACCTCTGCCAGCTCTATCATACTGTTTTTGGGTTTGCCTGTGGTATACATACCACTGTGGTTGTATAAAACATGTATATCTAACTCATGCAATACTGTCGCAAGATATGATGTTTTCCCTGCCCCAACTCCACCAAACAGCTGTAAAAAGTACTGCTTTGCATTTGCGGCCGCAAGCTCATTTTGGCAATGGTCGTTAGGGCAAATACAATCAAGGTACGACCTCCCGGTCAGCACCATTGTTGGTAAAAAGGCTTTATTGCAAGCGCAGCGTGCAAATAGCATGCCACACACGCCTGGGGTAAGGTTCCTATGCTTGTTATTGCAACTTGGGCATACGAAAATAGGCAGTTTGTAAGAAATGTAACAATGCGGACAAAATTGTTGCCTGCGCATAAACATATCCACAATCCCTGCAAGCAGAGTTACTGTAAAAAAAAATGACAGGGCTATAATCAACAAAAATTTGTGTACTATTTTTGCTAGAAAAAAGTATAGTGTCCCAGCAACAACTCTCACAAAGATTTCAAAAAAACTTAGTATCGCAAGTGGCACATAAAAAGCTGCAAGCAAGAAATTGACTATTTGTGATTCGTGCCCATATTTCCCTAAACGATACAGTATGCCAGAAATACCGCATATCCAAGTCGTTTGCCTAATTTGATTATTTGCATATTTATATATACAGTTCGCCTGGTACGCACCGCTTCCCGCAAAAAAACTATATTTAAGTTTGTACTTTTTATGTTGCAGCCGCTTGCCGCAGCTTTTTACAATACCTAATACATGGCTAATTAATATCCCGACGCAAGCAGAGAAGACAACAATATACATTATCCAAGCAACAGGCCTAGGGATAAGTTGTATAAAACCCCATGCAATAGCCAGTTGTAGCCATGTAAATTGTAAAATTAAAATAGACCTGTCCAGAATCATATGCACTATATCCATCTTATTTCTTACCTTTTATCCACGTAAATAAGGAAGACTTTTTTCTCGAATTTTTCTGTTCTTGCATAGTTAAAGCATTCTCTATCAGATAATCGAAATACCTTTTATGATTTTCATCACTAAGAGTTTTTCTTAGGGTATTTAAAGTTTTGTCACTTTGAATATCACCTAGCATTGCAACCATAATATGCTCTGTATGGCTACAGTTATTTATGGTAAACGACATAAGGTCATTCCATCTTGCTGTAAACTGCTTTATAGCTTTCTGGCATATAAGTGTTGCATATTCCTTAAACAAGCTTGGATTCATTGCTAAAATGTCAAGCAATTGAATGTGAACATTGAACTGTTTTTCAAATTGTACGGCACCAAGTTGCTCTGCTAATTTTGTAACATACCCGTTCTCGCAAACAAATGGGAAGTTAAACTGTTCAAGCCAGTTGTAATATTTTATTAGCTGCATGGGACTGGTATCCTTGTTTGTAACCCCAAGTGCAAATACATGCGCCGCATTTACACAATTTTGGCTTGTTGTGGTATTCAGCAATTCATTTGCAATGTTAAACCACTGCATATCAAGCAATGGTTTTGCCAGTGCTAAATCAATATCTTCATATATCTCTGAAATATCTGCTATGTCACGATACTCGTTAATTACCTTTATAAAAGGAATATATTCCTTTTTTATAGCGTGGTCTAAAGCATCAAAACGGGACTTTAAGACCAATGGTATATATTCATCAAGTCTGTAATCAATTAGATTACTGTTAAAGCTAACTATATATTCGTTGCTATATGCAATACCATACACTTCAACAAGGCACTCTACCATATATTCTGCTAATTTGAGGTTTCCCGCACTTTGCATGTCACAGGCTATGGATAGTACATAAGCTTCTGGGTCTGTTGGTCTTTTCTCAAATAAGTTAAACACGCTACCGGCATGGTGTGTTGCGCTATAAGCATATAATGAACTAAACACTACCTCTGTAAGTATATCTAATCCTTTTGAGTTCAGGTTTTCTACTATGCTGTAAGCATCTATGTACATAGCAAGCAGTTTGCAGCAATCTTCAGGTAAGAGCTTAACCAATTTGTGTTTAGAGTGCTGTATCCATTCGTAGCTTACAATAACTGCTGCAAAATTCTGTGCATTCTCACTGTTACGAACCGCCTCTTCCCAAATATTAGCGGCGGCCGTTATATCTATTTCTTCAAAAAGCACGTCCTCAAACGTTTGTAATAAAATTTCAGTAATATCGTTTTCGTTGTATGCAATACATGAATTTTTAGTGCTATCAACAAGCCATCGTGCAATTTCAAAGGCTTTAATAGGCGAATGAATAAGTGCATAAGGCAAATAAGCCACCACACTTTGGCATAGTTTTTGGAGTGGTTGCATGTTTTGTGGTTTTAGTTCTGATAGCAAGGATAGTGCGTTACATACGTATTTAACCGCAACTTTTTTACTTGGTAAATTTAACAACAGGGTATATGCATCATATAGCTTAATTATGCAGCTTCCCGGCATATTAAGCCCGGCAAATACTTGTACAACGTCTCTGCAAAATGTTTCATGTACGGCGTCAAACAAAGAAATTGCATCGAAATATTCGGGGGTAGTATCTACATTACAATGTATTGTTTTTGTAACCCCATCTAAAAGTACATACGAGGCATTTGGTATGCCCCTACTCATGGAGACAGATTTGTCCTGTTCATCTACACCAACAATCATTGCATGGTAACGCTCTTGCAAATTTACATTACTAAGCCCAATTTGAACTTTGCCATCTTGATTTACAGTGCAACGGTTTGTTGTTTCATACTTTACTAAACGAGTAGCGAATGATATGGCAGAAGCCATGTGCGGGGAAAATGCACATTGAATAGCAGCAATCCACATTTCAATATTTTCAGCACTCTCATCCTGCACTACAAGAAATTTACACTCATTTAGGCTTTCAAACTGCTTTATGATAAATGCAACAGCTTTTTGCAATGCGTCCCTGCGCCCATATGCAATAAAGTTACCCAATGATGCAAAGGTGTATTTCTTTTTTACAGGTGAGAGAGCCCGCGGGGGAATATCTATAGGTGCAGTATTGTAATAATAACCGTAATTTTGCAGCTTTTTTGTGCTTGGATAAACACATGATTTATTTTTTTCCAGGCCTTTAATGCAAATTGCACTGCCTCCGCAAACGTAAGCTGGGCCCAATTTGCTTTTAGCATCCCAAACAGTGTCGTCGCCAAATAATTCGAACGGATAAAATTGCGTTTTTGCAAAATCGCCAATAAACATCTGGTTAATAAAATTACCTGGGCGGTTGCTAAAATTATGTTCGTCATAACACTTGTCCCATGGTATAGGGTGGAAGTTTAGCATAAAACCCATAAGGCCGTGCTTTGACTCAGGAGCGTGATAGATGTATGCGTCTGGCATATAATCCGGATCTGAAAAAGACTGTGCCACTCTGGCTTGGCGGACAATATATTGCAAGTCTACCCTGCGCTTTGGCAGTTTATGAGAATATGCAAATTCCTTATATCCTTCGCTGGAAATTGTTCTGCCATGCTCTATGTCTACCCCAAGCTTACAACGAGTGTGAATTAATTCATAAAATTCCATGCGGCTCCCCCAGCTAATATCAATATTAGTCGATATATTTCATGCGTTTAAACAGCCAAAGCATTGGGTCTAAGACCCTGTGTGGTCTTATTTCCGGCAATTCGTTAGGGCTTAGAGGTGGTGAACCATAGCTACTTACCCCAAAAAGTTTATATTCTTCAAAATTGTTGGCAAGTGCACTTAAGAAACCATCCTCGCCTATAGCATATAGCCAGTTTTCTATCTCCGCATTTACTTGTTCAATTTCTTCCATGCTAATGACGCCGTTTGTAACAGTTAACCTTGGCTGCCTTATAAGAGCATCTTGGCTAAACTCCGGATACTTGTTTAAAATTGTATCAAACTTTGTAAACACTACAGCCACAGGTATTTTTAGCTTAGCATTGCCGGTTATATGCTGTAACTCACGAATTTCGGTATTTATTCGAGTTAATACTGTATTAGCCTGCCAAACTTCACCCATGTTACCAGCAAGAGAGTTCTTAATAACTTCTTCATCCAAAATACCATTCCCTCTAACTTTACTAAGAGTTAAAGGGTCTACAACCAAAAGAATAGCCTTAGATTTGCTGATATACCTCCCTACACTGCTATCTTTTGAAATAGTAACGCCTTCACCTGCACCATCGAAAATTGTAAAATTACGTGGACCAATATTTCTATTGCGTATTTCCCATATCTGGGGCAAAGGAAACAAGTAACGAGTAGAATCTGGTGGGGTACGCTTTTCATATATCTTGTCTCTATTTTCTTTTTGGTGCAACATTGTTTCGTTGTTTTGGAAGCCGATGTTAAAATGCAAGCCACGTGCAGAATGTAACTCCTCTATCATTACAGTAATATAATTTGTCTTGCCAGAAGACGGCACGCCAACAATGCTTATTGGCAGGCTAGGGTTTTGCAATGCGGATAGTGGTATTGTTTCACCACATTCTGACATGGGGCAAACTCTTTTGGTAGCAAAACCGTTTGGGTGATGTGGGTTGCTGCATTTTATACGCTTGGACCTATTAAACAACTTGGTGAAAAAACCGGGCGTTGCTTCTGCTCCACAATATTCATCTGGGCAAAAATACCTTATTTTATTGCTGTTATATTCGGAAATGCAAAATGGACATACAAACTTAGGCATATACACATCTCCTTTACAACCGTCCGTTACAACCATTAAACGGCTTGGTAACAAATGTAACTTTGCGGGGCAGGTTATCGTTGTCCACCACAAATAGAAATAAAGTTTTTTTCTTGCTAACCTTCACCGGAACTTTAATGCTATCCTTAAAAATGCGAACAGGCTCCCTCGTTTTTTTCGGCGGAATATTTAATAAAATTTCACTGTTTAAATCGGTATGCGAAAGAAGCCTAGACGGCGTATCGCATGCGCACAATATTATATTGGGGGACGTATGCATTAGTAAATTAGATATGATTTCTATGTTAAGCTGCGCAGGTCTGAGCCATCTCTTTTTAACAGACCAAAAAACATCTGCAACAAGAGGGCGTAGAATCTGTGCATGTGAATGTTCAAAGACATATTCGCCACTTTTATTTTTGTATACAGTGACCACTGTAATGTAGAGTGTATCTTCTGTGTGGAGAGTTAGGTCGTATGGAAGGTATGGATCTTGTGTGTACTTTTCCATATTAATGTAGCGTATACCTGTGTATGTGTCGTTTATGTTGTTAATTTCCTGAGTGGTTAGCCATTTATTATTTGGGTCTATCTTTACTGTGTAGTAAAAACCCAGTATACCGTCGTGTATGTTTTCTTGTAGGGATATTGATATGTTAAGCCTGTTGCCGCCGCTATATGTGCGTTCTGTAATTTGCGAAGTTGTGTTGGTTTTGTTTATTTTTATTGGCAGGTAGGTGTTTATGGTTTCGGTGTTGCTGCTGCAGATCCACTGCCTAAGTGAATATGCTTGGGCGGAAATTGTGTGGGTTCCGTTTGCTGGTAAGACGATTTCTGCTACGCCTGTACCAGATGTAAGTTCTTTAATAATTTTTTTGTCTACTAAAATATGCATTTTAATGTCCGGCGATGGCATTTTCCAAAATACTTTGTAGGTGTAGCTTTGTATGTGTTCTACTTTAATTGGGAATGGGGTTATTTCGTGTTCGTGTTTGTATTTGTGGGTTATGCCTTGGCTTTTGTTGAATTTGATATACCTTGCCACAATTACAAAATCGTATGTAACCCCCTCCGTTAGTCCTGCAATGTACATATTGTCTTTAAGGTCTTTATACGCAAATAACTCTCCTTCGGGTGTGCTACGAGTTATGTCTACACTGTGGCAATTGCTAGGTCTACTCCATGATAAAAATACTGTGTCTTTATCCATTCGCATAACCTTAAAATCGCTCACCTCGTCAAATTTTTTGCTTTGACTCATCCGAACACATCCTGTAATAAAATGATAATGTGACTATACTCTATTTAAAGCCTTGTGACTTGCCAATATATGCCGCCCACATGTAAACACCTGCAACAAATACAAGAATGCTAACCCATTGCGAAGTATATAACCACAAAAACGAACCACGCGCTATATCCCCCCGAAAAAACTCAATTATAAACCGAGCAATAGAATACGTAGTCAGATAAAACACAGTTACTCCTCCGGTATGAATAGTAATATAAAATTTTTGAAGCAATAACACCATGCACAAAATTATCAAATTTACTATTATTTCTAACAGAGGAGTAGCAAAAAGCGGCACACCACCAGGGGCAAACAGCGAAGCTTCGGGATACACTACCGAAAATGGGTGGCTGTAGGAAACTTGAATACCATAACAACAACCAGCTAAAAAACAACCTACCCTCCCGATAGAGTGAGCAATAAGCAAAATAGGTACAAATAAATCTGTATGAGCAAAAAGTGATATCTCGTACTTCTTAGCGTAGATAAACATAAACACTACACCACCAATTAACCCGCCATAAAATACTGTGCCGCTAAGTGAAGTAATTACAACTTCTAACGCCTGCATTGTCGACAGACTTATACGAAGATACTGCCACGTAGATATTGCATAGGGGAGGTTTACTACTACATATATAAACCATGCCCCAAACATTGCACCACATAAAGCTAAAATAAATAGATGTATAGTGTCGGATTTACAACCTTTTTTGCCTATACGTACAAGTACCAACCCAAATGATACCGCAATAGCAATAAAGACCATAGCCGCAAACGCAGGAATAGACAAGTTAAACACATAAAAAAATGGATGCATGGAACTACAAGTTTAACCCTATTGTAGACATGCATGCGGTACATGCCACGTATGAAATAAGAGTTACAAAATTTAAAACAAGTAGTACGATATTTAGCATTAATGCAACCGTAGGCAAAAATGTAGGATGGCTGTGTATTTCATTGTCCCTTTTATTTGATATGGAAAGCCATATGCCCGCAATAAGCATAATGGTTATTATTGGAGCCATAAACATAGTAACTAGCTTAAACCAAATGAGTACAAATGAAACAATTCCAATTGCAATTGACGCAACGGCTTTACCATTCCCTGGCGGCTCATTAGTATTTGAACTTTTTTGGTTAATACTATTACCTGCCCGTGTATTCCTGTGTTTTGTATAAGAGTACTTCAATGGGTCCTTATGCTTTGAGGGCATAGGGCAAACCTCCTTACGCTTTACTCCCAGCCATATATTCTAATAGTAGCAACACGTCTTTCATCTGGAGTCAGACTTGGGTCTTGGTTTGGGTTATAACGTGCAGTTATATATTCTACATAAACTCCCATGTTGCGCATCTCACGCATTACTCTGTCTGCTCTGTTTTGGCATAGCTGCAAATCGTTACCTGATGGTGTGAATGTATCAAGATCTTGAGAACTGTTAAAACCACCCTCTATAAGTATTAACCTAATAGGTGCGCCAATAACATGATTGTTTACAATGTTACGAATTATATCTATTTGCCTGTCATCATAAAAAACAGCGCGTGTATCGCCTCTTGGCATTCCTGCAAAACGTACCTCTCCTTCATAAAGCAGTACATATGGGGGAGTTGGCAGCTGATGCACAAGCGTTATGGTTACTTTCTCACTCTCAACTATTGCCACGGCTGCCCCGGCAACAGTTGGGTTATAATTTGTAATGCGTACAAAATAAACAGATTCCTCGTAATTACGACCACCGGATAAATGAGGTGCAGTAGAATCTCCAAAAACACTAAGTGCACTAGAGATTGCACCTACTATAGGTACTTGGATATCAGCACTATACCACCGATACCATTGAAACGACAATTCCCCGCCGTCTGGGCTCATTGCCGCAACAGATAGCTTTACCTCAAATTCACCCACAAATGCATACCGATTTGCCGACATATATGTTATTGTCGGCACTTCTGCATTTGTAGCAGGTGGTATCAATTTGGGCAAAAAAATGGAATTAACATGCTCTCTTGTAAATTCTTCACCAATGGCATCCCAGGCACTTCGCATTGCAAGAATTAGTTCACTATTGTCCCATGGCAACAGGTGATAATTGTTTACTTGGCGGTACTCTGGCAAGCTGCTTCCATGTAAAGTCCTTACTACACCTGTAACTAGAGGGGATGAGATATGATCGTGCCCGGCTAGTTCTGTACGTAAAAACAAACCTGTAAAGTCGTATGTACCATTGCGTGATAATACACTTACCAAGTGCAGATTCTCATACCCTGCCTGATAAATTCTTGCAAAATCTCCAAAAGAGGCGATTACAGCGTTAACCATATTGTCGTTGTCCGAAGGCAGTGCAAGACGATGTACCAGTTCTTCTACATCTGAGACAGGAGGTAACTGAATATTGAAATCTACATCATATGGGAAAAATTTGCGAGGGTTATCTTCGGGAATTAACTTATTAACAACATCCAATAAAAAGTATTCCGGCTCACGTACAAAACCAAGCCTAATAACTTGATCTGCCAGTATGTACGTAGGCTGCGGCTGCGTAACCTGCGCAACAGGTACAATAACAGGCAAGGCAAGGGGCTCCCCTTCGCCCCTGCACCCTGCTATTATTGGAAGTAACATTAGCAATATAATAGATATTAGTAATCGCTTCATGAAAGTTCTCCCATTTCTATGACCTCTATTACTCTGCCATTTTCATATTTTACAATGGCCGGCTTTATTAGTTTTGGATACTGGCCACCCCATGTCACATTAAAGAAGCGATGGAAGCCATCATCCGTAAATTTTTGCTTCTGCTGGCTATAGACTCTATTGAAATATGGAAATATTATGGCATTTCTATGACCTAAATCTATTAACAACATTGGAGAGTTAGTTTTGTCGCTATTGCAGCTGTACTCGCTTAGTTCATAGCTACGACGGCTTTGCGAAACACCTATGTCTTTCAATGCAAAACCATGTGTAGCTTCTTTTTCAAATTTCACATAATGGTTACCCTTTGCAATTTCATGATACAACTTCATTTTTTCAGCAATTGATGCTTCTCTTTGTTGCAGAAAGTCCGGCTGTGTGTCTTTGACTTTTGCAGGATAATCCCTTTCAGCCGTAGAAGTGCTTATTGGCGTGTCATGCTGAACTTGTTGCCCAATATCCTTTAAACCGCTTATTGCGCTGTGTAGATTTTTTACCTCCCCACATAACATTTCAATGCTATCTTGCAATTTATCTATATCGGTACTTTGCAAAGCATCTATTTGACTTTGTAAAAAATTGTGATGTGTTTGCATACTATCTTGCTTGCTCTTTAATTCTGCAAACTCAACCATATTATCTTGTATGTTTTTTGAGGTATGCTTTTCAACAAGTGTAGTAATAATTTCACTACATTCCGCAAACTTTATCAAAGCATCTCTGACGTTTTTTCTCCACAATATAACCCCGATTAGAATTATAGTAAGCAAAAACACATAGCCAATTACTATTGATACAACCCCAAAAACAGAAATCTCGTAGTAATACATCTACAGTACACACACCCTCTCCATGGCAAGTGCCAGCACAATGTACTCGTTTGCACTGTGAACTGGGAATGTAATAGCTCTATCTTCTGCCGTTGCACCATTGTAAAGTTCGTCAATTTTATCTTTAAGTACATCACTTGCAACACTAAGTGAGTCTGTAGATAAAATATCTGTAATTTCAAAAAGCCGCAAATAATCCGTTCTTGAAACTGTGCTAAAAGCTTTAAGAAACCGGAATATTTCTTCTTTTAATAATTCTGGCTTATTGAAATCACGATTAACTGCCTCCTGCGCCTCTATCTTTAAGTCCTCCACGGTTTTAGCCTTAAACGTATGTGACATCCTGCTTCCTTTAAAAGCATCTGATAAATCTGCTAAAAAGTCGCCAAATGGTTTTGTTTCACTTAATTTAAAAACGGCACCTATATCAGGCATCATACTACTTACTTGCATTGGGCGTGCATTTTTATTT
>Ga0131853_10027109_pt1 | contig 10297 bp, 8 predicted proteins | sample TergutLab28metaG_FD_92764 | JGI IMG/M metagenome (GOLD analysis project Ga0131853, IMG submission 92764) | Labiotermes labralis P1 segment gut microbial communities from Petit-Saut dam, French Guiana - Lab288 P1 (version 2) (version 2) | ecosystem: Host-associated > Arthropoda: Insects >... | reverse complement strand
CTCGTCAAAGAACGGTGCCGCCAAGTTGTGCAGCCAGTTGTTGACTCCATCCATGAGCTCTTCGTTGGTGTGGAAGCGCTCGGTAGCCAACCAGACCTTCATCTTGGTGAAGAGATGGTAATCGCTTGGTGCCAGGTCCGAACTGTAAGGAGGGTGGTCGAAAATCTCCCACTTGAAGAGCTTGATTAAAGCATTTGTGCGAGCCGCGGTGTGGGGCCGCACGTTATGGTGCAGGAGAACGACGCCTTTAGTGAGCATCCAGCGTCGCTTTTTGGGTGGAATCAAACTCCGAAGCTTATTTGGCGTTTCACAATAAACATCTGACGTTATTGTGGTCCCTGGTTCCATGAATTCTGTCAACAAAATTCCCTTACGGTCCCAAAATACGTACCTCACAGCTGACGGGATCGGCGATGATAGTGTCCACGTTTCATCATTAATACCTCCTACACTAAGCAGCGAAATTGTATGAGGGTAGGCGTCCAGCGATAACAAACCTTACTTGTTACTACTGAGCCTGCGCTTTGGCGCTATAACAACGCGTTTCTTTTTACCAACCAATCAGAGGTTGATTTTGGAATTGCCTACGTATGATGCAAATAACCCCCATATATCACACGATTTTTCAGCAATTAATTCGGCCAACTCCAAGAGGGCACTTAATAGCCCAAATTACGGTACATTAGCATTTTAACAGCCACTCAGTTGTGCGTGATGTCAGGATTCCGCTGCGGTGTATAGAGATCCTCGGTCGCGCTTGATACATGCGAGGACAGAAAGACGGACGGACACGATGCAACTAAAAGACACTTTTTGTTACAACGCGAACGCGCCTAATAATGTCCTCTGCAAAAAAAAAAAAATGAAAAGCAATATTGGTCACAAAAGAGACCCATAAAATTTTGTCGAATTCTACAGTCCATAAGAAGGTAACGCACCTTTATAAGGCAGATTTGCCATGGAATATTCATATACTGCTTACATGTGATCATGCTACAGAAACGTAAACATAACGATTCGGAAGCGAAATGAATTTCAGTATTCGACCACCGGTGATCCTAACCCGTTTCTTCACTGACCATAATTTCAGGCTGTGTAGAGCTAAGCCTCATTTTCTGTGGCATAACCAGAGTTTTGTTTGATGGTGGTCTTAATCAATTAACCATGACAGTACATATCGACCAGACCACGATACGTCATATTCCAACAGATACTGCCTTGGAGTGTACGCAGGCGTACTTCGAAAGTCGGAAGCGTCACTACAGTGAAAATAAGTATCAACGTTTAAAAAAAACAGGTCTACAGAATTTGGCATAAGTATTAACAAAGATGTGATAATTAAACTGTAAAATCAATAACAGGACAATTTACTCATTCCACAGTACAACTTTACGAACCAGAACTGCAAAAATAGATTCCTATATAAAAAAATAGGTTTTACTGGGTGCAACCGGAAGTACCATTCAGCGGCTCTTGGTTCATCCAGCTAGCCAAGACACACGGAGTGTTCTTAACTCCGCAGGTCCAGACTCGTGTCCACGAAATTCCCACACATAATGATGATAATTACGGTGATGATATTAACGGGGCCGAGTAACATCGCGCTGGACAGTCCGGGGATCGAATCCCGGCAGGGACACGAGACTTTCTCTTCTTTAAAAACGTCCACACCGTCTCTGTGTCCGACCCAACCTCCCACTCAACGGGTACCGAGATTCCTACCCGGGAGTAAAGCGGCCGGAGCGTGTAGCCGACTACTCAATTTCATTTACAGCCAAGGTTAAAAATGAGAAGAGCTGTAAATCTACTCCCCTACATGCGCTCATGGAGTGGACTAGGACACCTTTACCTTTTATAATAATAATAATAATGAAAATAATAATGAATTTACCCCCTGTGGCGCTGCGGCCCAACGCGGGCCATGGCCTCCTCCCCTTGAGGTTTCTAGATCACACACAACGACGCATCACAGTCGGTAGGACTCCTCTGGACGAGTGATCAGCGCGTCGCAGAGACCTCTACCTGACAACACACAACACTCACAACAGACAGACATCCATGCCTCCGGTGGGATTCGAACCCACAATCTCAGCAGGCGAGCGACCGTAGACCTACGCCTTAGACCGCACGGCCACTGGGACCGACAATAATAATAGTGAATAATAGTAATAATTTATTCGCAATTATGCAACAAAACTATATCAAACCCAGGGGCTATTTTCATCAAAATAATGCAGAAGTATGTGTGTTTGTGCGCCGAAATTAAGTGACATGGAAGAAGAAGCGCCCAGTTTTCAGGTATCCTTCCGCAGTTCGACCCGAAGGAGACTAAAACTTCACTAAGGCGACCGCAATTCCAATTCGATACAACCCAAACAAAATTAATACCCATTATCGCGCACACAGCTAGCTTAGATTCCGAAGCTCAGACGCTAGTCACGCACGCACGGACGCACGCGCAAACACTCACACACTCAATTCCCGTTCAGTGCATGCACAAGGTCCCCCCTGACCTCTCTATCTTTGATCCGTCCATTCAGAAATCCAATATTCAGATTAGCACAGAATTACCTGCATTAAAAAGCAGCCACACACACACACACGTCACATCATGCGTGAAAGTGTATTACAACTAGATTTTACTGCAAAGCACCAACACTGTTCTCAAGTTTCTTAGAATCGATTACTAAACAGGATGTCTATCAAACAGTTGTACTTCGAACTGCGAATCTACAGCTACGGCAAGGAAAGTAAACACTTAAATCTGAAATAAAATTCAACTGGTCAACTGTTCGTCCAGATGTCGCAGTCTGACACCCACGGGAAGCTGCTTCGTTTCCACACAGGATACATTAATTTCAGGTTATGTGGTCTCCATACTCTCCTCATTTCCATGCGCAGTGTCATTTGTATTAAGTTCCTCCCGCCCAGTATACCAAAACTGCTACGAACGACAGGCTGTCATTTATATATATATATATATAGTGAATCTAAATTCCGCCGGGTCCTGTAGCCGTGCGGTCTAATGCGTAGGCCTGCGGCCGCTCGTCAACTGAGACTGTGTGTTCGAATCCCACAAGAGGCATGGATGTCTCTCTGTTGTGAGTTGTAAGATAGAAGTCTCTGCGACGAACTGTGTCAGTGGTAGTCACCAAATTCAACCATACCAAAAAAAGAACGCGGTAAGTTCGCTCCATTGTCAAGACAATGCTGATTTCTATTTTTTATGTTGATAGGATGGACAGTGCAGAGGAAGTTTTTTTCCCTCCAGGACAACAGTAAATCAGCAGTTTTACTTGAATGTGTTGAAATGATCGCGTAAGAACCTGCGACGAAAACGTCCAGAAAAGTAGCACAGTGGGGGGACTGGTTCTTGCACGATGACAATGCCCCCGCCCACACTGACTTAAGCGTCCAGCAGTTTTTGGCCAAAAATCAAAATGATGGTGGTGTCCCACCACCCCTACTCATCATGACCTCGCTTCTTGCGACTTCTTTTTGTACCCACGGATGAAGCAGGTTTTGAAACGGAGGCGTTTTGCTAACGTTGCAGAGGTTCAGCGAGAATCGCTGGCGGCATTTCCGTTGAAGATTTTAGAAAATGTTTCCAGCATTGAGAGCAGCGCTGGGACCGCTGCATCCAATCACAAGGGGAGTACTTTGAAGGGGACTAAAGTTTAAAACTTCTAAGAATATTAAACACTTTAATGCACAACATATAATATGTAGATACAATTAAAATTATAACATATTTAAAAGTGTTCCAACATGTTTCGGATCACAGGAGATCCATCATGAGGGAACCTTGTACAGTGCTTGGCTAAAAATTACAAGAATGATTCTATCGTGCCCGTTGACATGGACAAGGTCGGTGTTATGGCAGCATATTGTGACCCGTTGTGTGTGTGTGTGTATAGTTCACTGTATATGAAGGCACACTGAACTACACACACGGTCACAATGTGCTGCCATAACACCGACCTTGTCCATGTCAACGGACACGATAGAATCATTCTTGTAATTTTTAACTAAGCACTGTATGTACGAGACCTCCTGATGATGGTTCCTCTGTGATCCGAAATTTTAAATATTTTATAATTTTAATTGTATCTACATACTCTATACTGTGCATTAGTTGGATAATAAAGTGTTTAATTATCATTGATGAACGGCGCAAACATGAACACTTCTACGAATATTTTAAATAAATTTTTTGTAACAATTCAGGAAAATTTTGGCCCCCCCCCCTCTTAAGATTCGATGTGTTGATACGACTTCTAGTCAGGTCTATTTACATTACAACCATGCTACACGTTTCAGCATCACCATGCCTCCTACAAACAGACGCATGAACGAACTGTTAGTCATGCAACGCACTGTTCATAAGACAGGTACGGATTTACGCCATATGTACAAGCACTAAACCCTGTTGTAAAAAAACGTAGTCATTTCCCACATTTTACTCGTGGAATAAATAAATTCCTTTCATGCCACGGAGTCCACATATAACACGGCTAATATTTATAACTATTTTATGAATAATCAAAGTACACCTAATAATAATAATAATAATAATGCTTACACGTCTATGTGTGGGTCGGAATAGCGTAGTCGATGTAGCACCTCGCTACGGGCTGGACGGTCCGGGGATCGAATCCCAGTGGGATGAAATTTTCCGCATCCATCCAGATCGCCCCTGGGGCCAATCCAGCCTCCTGTACCATGGGTACCGGGCCTTTCCCGGGGGTAAAGCGGCCAGGGCGTGACGCTGACCACCCACCACCGTCTACCGCCGAGGTTAAAGAGAGAGGGGAGCCATACCGCTACTCGTCCGCCTGGGCCTTCATGGCCTGTTCTAGGCTGCACGTTGTCTTTTTGTCTGCACGTCTGTCATAAGACGGCACAGCGATGTCGAAACGTGTAGCATGGTCACAGAGTACAGACAGGCTGCTGTGCGTCTCACAGTTCGAGAAAAAAAAATATGACATTAGTGCTAGATATGTTTGGTTTTAATCAATACGACACTTCGATAAACTGCGATGTGCCATCATGGGTCACGTTAGACATTCTGTTAGAAACGTACAGATTGGCATTTAAGCACAGTTTAATATATCTGTAAACATGCGAACAACAGGATACATACGCATTAAACAATTAACTTGCTCTTACTTTATCTGTGTCTCTATTACGCTCGAGAAGTCAAGCTCAGAAATACTGACTCTGCTGTTCAATTTTTTTTTTTTTTCAGTGGACCAAATTACTGGCCAAGAATTCTCATGCTGTCTCCCACATATCAGACAGTATTAATGTTTTTTTTCCCCCCCCCCAGCAAACGGCGTAATGTATGCACCAAGGAAATACACCAGCAGCGTTTCGTACGGAGACTCCAGTCTTCAGAAATAAGTCGTTGGTTGAGTAATTCCCGATGTTTCGAACGACTGCACTGCCTTCAAAGTCAAGCAGTCAAATTGACCCTGGAGATGAAGGCACTTCGATCCTTCTAAAAGCCGGGAGAAGCTACTCGCCCAATGACAAGGCCTTGTACCTTCATCAGATCCAGTGTTACAGTTCCCTTTAATGCAACAGCACCGGACTGTAACAGCGCAACGCGAACAAAACCTTATCATTTTCACAGCGCAATGGCGCTCACGACAAATAATTATGACGGCCACATTGCACCCAAAACAAAATAAATCGCAAATTAAGGTCGCCAAAAGAAAGGAAACGGAAACTGTACGCATATGTGCACTCTCCGTAGATCCAGACACGCCTCTCCTGCCGTCTTTCAGCTGCTCTCTTATTACGCTAACTGTAATGTTCGCACAATATGACAAATTTACGTGGATGGAATGGGCGGATCATGCAGAACGCATAGGGGATACGAGGATGTGTGTTGCGGTGAATCGCCTGTAACTGTACCGGGTTTGAGGTCCTCACTTGGCTATGAAGTGTACTGTCACCTAGGATGTGACACGATGTACCCTGAAAGATGCGCGTACCGACGTGTCGGACGAACGTGCCGACTACGTCAGAATTAGGTTCATCTGCCCTTATGATGGCAGCGCACTATATACATTGCACGTACATGCCGGCATGCGTTCATTTACTTTAACACAGTAGGTAGCGTACGTCAACGTAAAAAAAGTGGCGCGTTCGCATAACCACTCTTGCCACGGAAAAGCAACAATGCGTTTTCTGTATTGTTGAGCTATGTAAGTCAGCAATGGAAAATGACGTTGGTAGCACTGCTGCAGACAACAACGCTCCAATATTAAATATAACACATATTGATATGAATATTAAATCGAATCGCAAACAGATAACGTAGTCTGTGAGGAAGGGGACCGGTTCGACTGGCTCACAGCGGGGCACAGTGGTGGGCCCCTTGTCTACGTGTAAGGAAGCTGGGCAGCAAACGCCCTTTCCTTGAAGATCTCACACCATGCAGCTGGTTAGCCGTTTTATATTGTAACATGTAGGGAAGAACATTGGCCAAGGGTGCTGGAGAATACAGCGCTGAGGAGGGAGGAGGTACAAGGAGGACGGAGAAAGTTGCGTAATGAGGAACTTGGCGATTTATACTCGTCACTAAACACGATTAGGGCTCTCACGTCAAGCAAGATGAGACGGACGGGGCATATGCCAGGCACGGGGGAGGGAGAACAGAAATGCCCATACAGTTTTGGTTGGAAAACCCAAGAGGATGAGATCCTTTGAAAGGCATGAGTAGATTGGGGGATAATATTAAAATGGTGCATGTATAAACGTGACGGGTAGGAGTAGGCTGGATCTGGCTCAGGACAGTGGGGCACGTGGCCGGCTGTTGTGGACACGGCAATGAACCTTCGGATTCCATAATATGCGAGAAATTTCTTGAGCAGCTTCTCAAGTACGACTCCTTTCCACGGAGTCAGGCATGCTACATTACAACATGCCTCGCCTCAGGTGTATCCAAAACGCCTCGGAATAAAATATAATTATGCTTGCGTAAGGAAAGGTTTGGTACCTTAATAAACCTTAAAAACAGTCATTCCGAATTACATCTTACAAAATATCAGCAAAAGAACATCGAATGAATGTTACCTAGACGACCAAGATCAATTATGGCATGGAGAAATGTTTAGTAAATACATTATCTTCACATGTTTCATACAGACAGACATACACATAAGGACCATCTATCTTGCTAGACCTATAGAAATTTGTTAGCAAAATAAAAGAAACAAAAAAAACACTCGAATACGAGTCGAATCATTGTCCCTGAAGGTGAGGCACGTAGAGAAACGGAACACAACCTTCTTCTTTTTTCATGTACTTTTTTATTTCATTTTTTCTTACCTGTTGGGCTCCTGGTATTACGCATGGCCATGCAACCTTTCTACTACCCAACCTACAAATATAAGCTTGTTTGTACCAATACAGTCCCGAACGACACGAAAGGGCCGTAAACAATGCTGGTGGCCATCACATCATTAATGAATGTGCTCGCGTGTACTGAAATTACAAGATTAGCCTGAGGACAGAAAATTGGACGATAGACACCCAACTTCCTAACGACAAACTTCTGACACTGCGTTCCTGACCAGATGTTAACGAAGAGTTGTCACGATGCGTGACATGGGGGACCGGAGTTGGAGATCCAATCAGTTTAACCTCGGGGCCAAGCGGAGGAGAGTGGCCAGCTTGTCGTCCTGGCCGCCTTGCACCCTGCTCCAAACAGCTCCAGGTACACAATACGAGAACTTTGGAAAAGAAAAAAATCTGTGGGCCGAGGTGTGAATTGTACCACTCATTCCCTACGACTAGTCCTTACACCATAAACTGTACCGAATATGCGCGCTATCTCGGCTTATCCAAACGTTATGAAAGAAGAAAAGAAATGCTTAGTTTCACTTTTCAATGTGCATATTAAACGTGCACACACACACACACACACACACACACACTCACTCACACACACAAACACACACTCACTCCCTCTCTCACACACACACACACACTCACTCTCTCACACACACACTCACTCTCTCTCTCTCTCACACACACACACTCACTCACTCTCTCCCTCACACACACTCTCTCTCACACACACACACTCTCTCTCTCTCGCACACACACTCACTCTCACACACTCTCTCTCGCGCACACACTCACCCACTCTCTCACACACACACTCTCTCTCTCTCACTCACTCTCACACACACTCTCACTCACACACACACACACTCTCACTCACACACACTCTCTCTCTCTCTCACACACCCCTCCCACACCACCACACACACGCACTACACACGGAGATATACAAATATCACGGGTTCATTTTAATTCTCAAAACGGTACTAAAAGCTTCGAAAATCTGACCCTTTCTACGAAACACGTCGTTTATAAACTCTCGTCCTTCTGTTTTAAGCTAATTTCGTGTACCAGGCCAACAAAATTAATCTGTGCTGCCATCTCTGAACGGTAACAGCTAACTAGTCACTGCTATTCAATAATCGATATTATATGGATGAACTGTAGACATGCGTTAAAACATTTATACTGTCGCCTCTAAACACGCACAGAACACGTGGAAACATTGCTGTAAGCGAGAGAATCGATGTGTTTCGGATTTGATGTCGACAAGAAATTGTAACCTGCTGAACTGTAAATACACTCTGTTCAACAAATGCACTTCTGTCAAATTACAGTACAGAAGGAGTTAGGTTCCCGGTAGGGGGTCACCTCCATCCCACCACGTGTAAAACGGCTTCGGAGTTTGTCGAAAATGAAAAAAGACTGAGTAACTGGCGCTCTTTCGGCGCGGACAATGCAGCCGGAGCGTCGCGCTGCACACTGCCTCAGCTACATACATATGTTGTTAGGTCAGCACCTCTGTACGACCCTGTTGTTTACTGCTCAGACACTGATGCCACTTCGCTTCATAATTCGTTTATGATGTGCTTCATCAAGTGGATGTGAGCCGGGATAGCTCAGTCGGTATAGCGACTCACTACCGGCTGGACGGTCCGAGGATCGAAGCCCAGTGGGGCAAGATTTTCAGTACTCGTCCATACCCGCCCTGGGGCCCACCCAGCCTCCTGTACAATGGGTGCCGGGTCTCTTCCCGCGGGTAAAGCAGCCGGAGCGTGGCGTTGAGCAGCCACACACACCTAGCGCAGATGTTAAAGAAAGAGTAGATATAAATCCACTCCCGCTCAGGGCCTTCATGGCCTGTTTAGGGTGAAATTTACTTACACAATGCGGATACCACGCCCAAAGAGTTTCTTCGCATTTCGTATCCAGCCCAGACTGGTCTTGGGAAAGCACCTTTGCAACACGGGTACCAAGTTTTTTCTCGCGCTAAAGACAGCGGAAGCTTCATGCACTCAAAACGCTTTCTGGTGCCGTGGTTATGCGACAGATTCTATATTATACAAACAGTTACACGTGTCTAAACTGTTTGCTTAAAGAAGCATTGCCCACCACGCTTCTTACATATCAGTCTATTGTCTCGCGATATTATCGAACTCTCTTCCGGGTTTATTAATACAGAGGCAACAGCATTAGAAATTCCGGCCAACCAGAGGAACTATGAAACTGGGACGCTATGCAGGACTAAGAGTTTATCTGTTCAAGTTTTCGAACTTGACTATAACCTTTTTTTTTGCAAATTAAAGCACAACATATACGGGGGAAAGATGGGGGCGGGGGGGGGGGGACTCCTCAGGCAATGCTTGCTTTTTCTGTTGAGAATTTGCAGCGGAAGAAACCTGAGCAGCGTCTGGGCCAACGTTTTGACGAAATTGTGACAACACTGGAAAGGCTACGTTTGGGGAAAAACCTTTTGAAGTTTGTTTTTGGAGGTATGCATTAAAAGCATGCAGTGCAACGTACATTCTGGGTACCAGGTCACTATTTTCTATATGACCGAGGAAAATAAAGGAAAATTTAGATTGAGCTATAAACAAATTGCATTTAAAAATTCGATTCGTATCACGCAGTAAGTTCTTAGTCTTGGTTATCAAATCCAGTCAGCTGATTTAGTACATTCGTCTCTCGCATTTCGTGGGGGTTAAGTTCCAAAACCCCAGCGAAAAAAAAAAATCCGCGCATAACTGTCCACTCCCCCCCCCCCCCCACCTCCAAAAAATTAGTTTATTGTTTTTTTTCATTTATCTCCTTGTTTTAAAAAATTGTGACCCAAAGCTCCCAAGGGTTTTCCCTCATCCAACTTATACAAAAAAAAAAAAAAAAAAAACAAGGGGAACCCCCCCCCCCCGCCCCCATCTTTCCCCCGTATATCGTGTGCTTT
>Ga0131853_10027108_pt1 | contig 10297 bp, 12 predicted proteins | sample TergutLab28metaG_FD_92764 | JGI IMG/M metagenome (GOLD analysis project Ga0131853, IMG submission 92764) | Labiotermes labralis P1 segment gut microbial communities from Petit-Saut dam, French Guiana - Lab288 P1 (version 2) (version 2) | ecosystem: Host-associated > Arthropoda: Insects >... | reverse complement strand
GGAGGCCTTGAACTTGTTGAGCGTCGAGGAGATGTCGCTCTTCTGCTCGTCGGTGACCGGGCTCGTGCACTTGGCGTTCTGGTCGGACTTCGCGCCGTTGCAGAGGTTGAGGATGATCTGGACCTTGCTGCCGAACTTCGCCTCCGTCAGCTGTGCCTCCTTGTGGAGGAGCAGCCCCACCCCGACGAGCGAGAGCGAGACCATCAGGGTCAGGACGACGGCGATGTGCATCGACAGGTTGCGGCGCAGCCCCTGGCCGAGCTCGGTGAAGACATAACGCAACTGCATGAAGGGTGGAGGCTCTCTATCCTGGGAGCGGTGGTGCTGGGTGGCGGTGGTGGGCGGAGTCGGGCGGCCTCAGTGCTGGAAGCCGTAGACGCCCTGCGACTGGTCACGGACCACGTGGCCTGCCTCGAGCTCGATGACGCGCTTGCGCATCTGGTCGACGACACCGGCGTCGTGGGTGGCCATGACGACGGTGGTGCCGGTGCGGTTGATGCGGTCGAGAAGCTTCATGATCCCGACGCTGGTGGCCGGGTCGAGGTTTCCCGTCGGCTCGTCGGCGATCACGATCATCGGCCGATTGACGAAGGCACGCGCGATGGCGACGCGCTGCTGCTCGCCTCCGGAGAGCTCGTCAGGCATGCGGTCGCCCTTGCCGTCGAGCCCGACCAGCTCGAGGGTCTCGGGGACGCGCTGGGCGATCTCGCGACGAGAGTGGCCGGTCACCTGGAGTGCGAAGGCGACGTTCTCGCTGACCGTCTTGTTCTGGAGCAGGCGGAAGTCCTGGAAGACGGTGCCGATCTGGCGACGCATGCGCGGCACCTTCCATCCGGCGAGCCGGTTGATCTCCTTGCCCGCGACGTAGACCCGACCACTGGTGGGACGGGTCTCGCGGAGGATGAGGCGCAGGGCCGTCGACTTGCCTGAGCCGGACTGGCCCACGAGGAAGACGAACTCGCCCTTCTCGACGTCGACAGACACCTGGTCGAGGGCAGGCTTGCCGGTGCCGGGGTAGGTCTTGGTGACCTTTTCGAAGCGGATCACCTGCTCGAGGCTACCCGACGACACCACCTACTAAGGTAACCGCGTGGCGTGGCCCCTCCGCTTGCTCGTCGTCGCGGTGGTGGTGACCGTCGCGGTCGTCGCTGTCGGCACCTACCTGCGCACCCCGCCGCGACAGGCCGCAGCTCCTCCCCCGCGGCCCGCGCCGCCCGCGCCTGTCGTGCCATTGTCCGCGCCGCTCTCCTCGGTCAACACCACGATGATGACGGTGCAGCGCGCGCCGTTCTGCGACCGGCTGGCGCCGAGCGACCTGACGGCCGCCCTCGGCGGCCCGGTGCGCCACATCTCGTCGTACTCGGCGGGGCAGCGCACCAGCGTCGGCGGCGTGACCGACGTCGTCGACGAGTACGGCTGCCGGTGGAGCGCGAGCCGCCGGCAGGCGCGGGCCTGGGTCTTCGCCGCCGCGGTCACGCCGCAGTGGGCGCACCAGCTGGCCGCGACCGCACCGGCGGGCTGTCATGCACTCCACGGCCTGCAGTACGGCGCTCCGTCGGCCGCCTTCGCCTGTGGCGACGCGGTTCGGTTGCAGGGACTGTTCGGCGACGCCTGGCTGACCTGCGAGCTGAGCGCCGATGCCGACCTGGCGGGGCGGTTCTGCCTGGCGGTCGCGCGCGCCGCGGAGTAGGCGCTCCCCGCTCAGGGCGCCGTGTGAGTGCGTGGTGGCCCCCTTCGCGCGGGGCGCGCGCTCACGCGGCGTGACTTGCCCCTGAGCCGCCGGCGGCGAGTCGGTTGCCGGCACTCCCCTTTTATGTCTAGTATCTTGCTCGACTTAAAGGTTCGATTCGAAGAGGCGACATGAGCCGATCGTGCGACACCCACCATCCGACCTACGACCCCGCGGAGAGCGTGGTGCGCGCCCGCGACCTGTGCCGCAGCCTGACCCCCGACGCGGGCGTGCTGCGCGGCGTCGACCTCGACCTGCGCGCGGGCGAGGTGGTCGGACTCCTCGGACGGCGCGGCAGCGGCCGGACCACCCTCCTGCGCGCGCTGGCCCGCGTCGACCACGAGGTGGTCGGCAGCGGCATGCTGCGGCTGCCGGAGACGATCGCGAGCATCGGCGACGACCCGCGACTGCTGGGATGGAAGCGTGTGCTCGACAACGTCGCCGTCGGCATCGGCGCAGCCGACGTACTGCGGCGCGGGCGCCGAGCACTGGCGGAGGTGGGCCTGGCCGATCGCGAGCTCGCGTGGCCGGACGACCTCTCCGCCGAGGAACAGCACCGGGTCGCCCTGGCCCGGGTGCTCGCGCAGGGAGCGGAGTTGGTCCTGGCCGATGAGCCCTACCGACACCTCGACGCCCTGGCCCAACGCGCGCTGCACCGTCAACTGCGCACGGTGACGGCGACCCGCGGGCTTGCCGTCCTCTTCGTGACGGGCGACGTGCACGAGGCGCTCACGCTCACCGACCGCATCCTCACGCTGCGCGAGGGCCGGATCGACAAGGATCTGCCCGTCCGCGGCCGCGGCGGGGAGGCGCCGGTCGCGGAGGAGTACGCCGCGCTGCGTTCCGAGCTCCTCGCCGAACTCGGCATCGGGAGCGATCCGACGCCGAGACCCGTCGCATCGCCGCAGCGGCGTCCCGCCTGAGACCCCGCGTCCGAGACGCGGCGACGCCGCCGCCCGCTGGAGCCGAGCTCGCGGGCCTGCCACCGGCGTCGCCTCGCTGCCGTTGCTGGGTCAGAGCAGCACGGCAGGTCGCAGGGTGGCGGCCCCACGGGATGGGGGGCCGCCGCTCTGCGACACACGAACCGCGGCACACCCACCGCGACACACCAGCTGGTACCGAGCTGCTGACGCCGGCGACGAGCCGACTTTACGATCAGCGCGTGATCCGCGGTGTGCTCGGTGCCCTGACCGTCCTCGTCGTCGCACTCGGTGCGCTCGGGCCCGTCCGGAGCGCCTCCGCCGACGCCCCGGCCTCCCAGCCGCTGCCTGTCACGGTGACGCTGCCGGTGGCCGCCGCCTCGACGTACGGACGCGTGGTGAGGCTGACCGCGACCGTGGTGGCGACGACGACGGACGGCGCCCACGTGCCGGTGCCCGGCGCGACCGTCACGTTCCGCGCCACCACGGACCAGCAGTGGCACGACATCGGCCACGCCACGACCGGCAGTGCGGGCCACGCCTGGCTCGCCGTACGGCCGAACGCCGGCTGGCACAGCTTCCGCGCCGTGGTCGCCGCCACGCCCGCGGACCCGGCCTCGACCGGCCCCCTCGGACCCGGAACGGCTCCGGGCGCCTCGGTCATCGGCACGATGCGGGTGGGAAAGGCGGCCCTGCAGCTGCGCACGACGGGCAGGACGATCACGTCCGAGGCGAGCACCACGGTGACCGTGCGGCTCCGCTCCGCGACACTGCCGCCGTCCGCGCTCGCGCACCGGCGGGTGCGCGTGGCGAGCAAGGACTGGGAGCGCCCTAGCTTCACCGGCGCGCACTGGCTGACCACCGACGGCGGCGCCGATCTGTCCCTGCCCGTGAGGACATGGCACGGGGTGACGTTGCGGTTCAGCGTTCCGGCGCAGGCCAACACCGCGGCCGTCGTACGGCTGGTGCGGGTCAGCACCCGCCCGCGGCTCCCATCGGTGAGCCAGGCGCCGCATCCGCAGCAGCAGTTCCCGGCCGGCGCCGCACCGCAGGGCACGGGCGCCCACATCATCGCCGGCCCTGTGCCCGACGGCGTGTGGCGCCGGATGGTGGGCGTCTCCTGGAGCCGCGGCTGCCCGGTGGGGCGCACGACGTTGCGCTACGTCCAGCTGAACTACTGGGGCTTCGACGGCTACCGCCACCGCGGCGCGATCATCGTCAACAAGCAGATCGTCGCCGACACCGAGGGCGCCTTCCGCGCGCTCTACGACCTGCGGTTCCGGATCCGGCAGATCCGGCCCGAGGATGCCTGGGGACGCAACCCGAAGGGCCTCGGCGCCGACGACTACGCCGCCATGCGTTCCGACGACACCGACGGCTTCAACTGCCGCTATGTCGACGGGCGCGAGAGCCAACACGTCCTCAGCCCGCACGCCTACGGCATGGCGATCGACCTCAACACCTTCGAGAACCCGTACGTCGCTGCGACCGGCACGTTCCCCGACACCTACTGGCGCACCCACCGCCAGGGCGTGGGCGTGCTCAGCCGCGGGAGCGCGGCGGCGAGGGCCTTCACCTCGCGAGGCTTCTTCTGGGGTGCCAACTGGTCGGCGCCGGACTTCCAGCACTTCCAGCAGTGAGGAGCGTCTGGGGCGCCGTCGCCCGGCCCCGGGCTCAGACTCGCTCGGTGGCCTTGTCAGCGCCCCGGCGCCAGCGGATGCCGGCCTCGAGGAAGCTGTCCAGGTCGCCATCGAAGACGGCCGCCGGGTTGCCGGTCTCGTAGCCGGTGCGCAGGTCCTTGACGATCTGGTACGGGTTGAGGACGTAGTTGCGCATCTGGTCGCCCCAGCTCGCGGCGACGTCGCCCTTGAGGTCCTTCTTCAGCGCCGCCTCCTCGGCCTTCTTCTTGGCGAGGAGCTTCGCCTTGAGGACGACCATCGCGGAGGCCTTGTTCTGCAGCTGCGACTTCTCGTTCTGGCAGGAGACCACGATCCCGGTCGGGATGTGCGTCAGGCGGACGGCGGAGTCGGTGGTGTTGACCGACTGGCCGCCGGGGCCACCGGAGCGGAAGACGTCGACGCGGAGGTCGTTCTCCTCGACCTCGATGTCGTCGGTCTGCTCGAGCACCGGCACCACCTCGACGGCGGCGAACGACGTCTGGCGGCGGCCCTGGTTGTCGAAGGGGCTGATCCGCACGAGTCGGTGGGTGCCGGCCTCGACCGAGAGGGTGCCATAGGCGTACGGCGCGTGGATCGCGAACTCGGCGGACTTGATGCCCGCCTCCTCGGCGTAGGAGACGTCGAAGACCTCGACAGGGTATTTGTGCTGCTCGGCCCAGCGCGTGTACATGCGCATCAGCGTCTCGGCGAAGTCGGCGGCGTCCACACCACCGGCGCCCGACCTGATCGTGACGATCGCCTCGCGGGCGTCGTACTCACCGGAGAGGAGCGTGCGGACCTCGAGGGCCTCGACGTCCTTCTTGACCCGGCTCAGCTCCGACTCCGCCTCGGCGAGCGTGTCGGCGTCGCCCTCCTCCACCGCGAGCTCGGCCAGCACGCCGAGGTCCTCGACGCGCCCAGCGAGCTGCGAGAAGCGCTCCGTCTCGCCCTGGAGCAGCGAGAGCCGACCGGTGACCCGCTGTGCGTTCTCCTGGTCGTCCCAGAGGTCGGGGGCGGCCACCTGCGTCTGGAGATCGGCGATCTCCGCCTTCATCGCGGGGAGGTCGAGCACCTGCTCGATGGTGTGAAGGGTCGCCTGGAGCTGCTTGATCTCGGCGTCGAAGTCGGTGGCTGCCACGAGGGTCGATCCTACCGTTCCCGCGCGGAAGGCACTGATTCGCCGGTCGGCCCCGATCAGTCGTCGCGCGTCACAGCGGCGGTGCCCGTCGCGCTCACCGGCGCGCGCCGTACGACCCCGGGAACGCCGAGCGGGAGGTCGACGACGGCGCGCAGCCGGACGCTGACGGACCGGTCACGAGGATCGACACTGACCCGGACGCTGAGCTGGGGGTATCTGGCGTACGCGCCGCAACCGTGGAGGTAGGTGTCAACTGCCCGCCGCGCTTCGCTCTCCGTCTGGCGCAGCCGCGCGGCGTCGTCGGCCCCCAGGTACGCCGCTGCGGCGGCAGACCCGACGTCCGCCCCCTGCAGGGCGGCGCCGTCGGCGAGGCTGTCCAGCCCCTGCCGGTGGACGAAAGCACTCGTGGCGTCGGTGACCACTGCGACCAGGAGGACGAGGAAGACGGCGAGCCCGATCAGCAGCGGGATCGTCGTGCCGCACTCGTCGCGGCTCTCAGCCCGCACCGGCGGCCTCCTGGTAGTGACCGAACGGCACCACGAACGTCGCGTCGAGCCCGACGCCGGGCGCGCGTCGCCCGAGGATCGGTGGGAGCAGCGGTAGCGCCACCCGGGAGGCGACGACCACCGTCACGACGGAGCCACCCTGGTGACACCGGTGCGGCGTGGGCGCGCAGGTCACCTCGACCGAGATGCCCTCAGCGGGCAGTCCCTGGTCGGCGTAGGCCTGCCGGGCGGCCGCGGTGCCCTGCGCGAGGCCGACCTCATCCGTCGGCGCGAGCGCGTAGGCACGGCCGGCAGCGCGAGCCGCGGCCGTCGTCGCGAAGGCACCGCGCTGGACGGCGAAGGCCGACAGCAGGACGTAGACGAGTGGCACCAGCAGGATCAACCCGAGCCAGGTCACCTCGATCAGGCCGCTCCCCATCTCGTTGCGCCCCCGAGGGGTCACCGTGGCTCCTCGCGTGCGTGGCCGGCCACGGTGAAGGCGACCCCGGGACCGCCCAGCCCGAGGGCGGGGACCGTGACGTCGATGGTGACCTCGACACCGGGCGCGCCGCCGAGGGTCGTACGCCGCGCCGCGACGGCGCGGGTATAGCGCTCGGCCAGCACCCCGGCGAGCTGACGGTGCACCCGAGCGACGCCGTCGCCGGGCGAACGACCGACCGCGGCGGCGTACCGGGCGGCCTCGGATGCGGCGTCGGTGGTGACGTTGCGGATGTAGAGCACCAGGCCGAGCTGCGTGATCCCGAGGGCCAGCGGCACCACGACGACGGTGACCAGGACGAAGTCGACCACCGCCGCGGCGCGGTCGGGTCGCCTCATCGGCCGTTGGTCACGTCATGAAGCGCCCCACTGAGCAGGTCGCTGAGCTGGCCGCGGGCGACGACGTACAGCGCGGTGCACAGACCAGCTGTCATCACCGCGATCATGACCCAGCCGGGGACGTCGCCCCGATCGTCGCGTCGGCGGGCCAGCACCAGCGGGAGATGGACGAGATGGACGAGATGGAGGAGCAGGGCGGTCATCACGAGCCTTTCCGAGAGGGTGCCGGCGGGTCAGCCGGCGCTGAGGTGGAGGTTGAGCAGACCTGGGTAGAGGACGACCAGGACGACCGCGGGCAGCACGAGCAGCACCACCGGAGCCATCATCAGGACCTCCTTGCGCGCAGCGGTCTCGATCAGCTCGCGCCGCCCCACCTCCCGCACATCCGCCGCCTGGGCGTGAAGAACGTCGGTCAGCGGCGTGCCGCGCTCGACGGCCGTCGCGATGCCGCCGGCGAACCGGGCCAGCACGGGCAGGCCGCTGCGGGCCGCGAGCGCGTCGAAGGCGGGCGAGACCGGAGTGCCGGTGCGGATGTCGGCCAGGACCTCGGCCAGCTCGTCGCGCAACGGACCCGACGAGCGGGCAACGACACGATCGAGGGCGGCGACCGGCGCCTCACCGGCCGCGACGGCGAGCGCCAGGAGCTCTGCCACGGTCGCGAACTCCCCCACGATGCGGCGTTGGCGGCGGGCGACCTGCTGGGTCAGTCGGCTGTCGCGCGAGACGGCCCCGGCCACGAACGCAAGCAGCGCGAGCACGAGCCACGCCATGGCACTGCCGGAGCCGTCGGCGCCGGGATGGCCGACCTGACGCAGCACGCCGCCCCCGGCCACCACCGCGAAGCCGACCAAGCCCCAGACCACCTGTTCGACGCGGAAGTCCTGCGCGGTGACGGCCAGCCCGGCGCGGTCGAGTCGCCGCTGGATCGTCGGCGCGCCGCCGAGCAGCCGCTCGAGGAGGTCCGCCACCCGACGAAGCGCCGGGACGACGAAGCCCGTGGCCGACCGCGTCGGCGTGACACGACGCCCGGACGCCGCGGGAAGATCGCGGAGGTAGGGCAGCACCCGCGCGGCGAGCGGGGGACGACGGATCGCCTGCACCCGCGCCAGCGCGAGCAGCAGCCCGGCGGCCACACCGGCGCCCAACAGCATCCCCCAGGCACCGAGGCTCATCGCAGGATCCGTTCCTCGACCGGCAGGCGTGCGATGCGCAGCATCAGCCGGTACGCGACCACACAGAGAACGGCGGTCAGCGCCAGCACCAACGCTCCGCCCGCCGTGGCGTAGTGCCGGATGACCGACGGCTGGAACGCCATGAAGACGAGCACCAGCCAGGGGGCCGCCACTGCCATCCGTGCCCCGTTCAGGCTCCACGACTGCCGCGACTCGAGCTCGCTGCGGGTGCGCTCGGCATCGCGCAGGTACGACGACAGGTTGCGCAGCAGCCGGCCCAGGTCTCCCCCGCCGACCTCGCGAGCGATCCGCAGCCCTTCCACGACCCGGTCGCCCGCCGGGTCGGCCAGGCGCTCCTTGAGCCGGTCGAGGCACTCGCCGAAGCCGCCGGTGACCTGGTAGTCGAGGGCAAACTGGTGGAACGGCTCGCGGAGCGCCTCCGGCCCGCGCACCCCGAGGGCGGCGAGTGCCTCGGGCAGCGAGAGCCCCGCTCGTACGGCGGAGGCGAGGTCGTCGATCGCCTCGGGCCACACCGCGGCGTACTCCCGCTGTCGGCGCCTCCCGCGGCTCTGCACCAGCGAGATGGGGAGCCACCCGGCGACCGCGCCGGCGAGGAGGGCGAGCGGAGCGGTGCGGGTGGCGACCTCCACGACGAGAGCGCCGACGAGACCGCTGCTGCCGCAGATCGCCAGGAACCGAGGCGCCGCCACGCCGTGCCACCCGGCGCGCCGGAGCAGCGCGTCGACCCGGCCGGGGGGCCGCTAGGCACGCGCGGCGCCTCGGGGCACCACGAAGGCGGAGAAGATCAGCAACAGGCCGACCCCGGTGCCCAACCCGAGGAGCGCACCCATCTCAGGCACCCGCCAGCAGCAGTCGGTGGACGTCGACGCCGATGCGCTCGAACCGCTCCAGGTGAGGTGGCACCCCGGCGCGCCGACGCAGCTCGGATCCGGCTCGCTCGAAGATCGTCGCGGTCTCGATGACGTCGTCCTCGACGCGGCCGGAGACGGCCACGATCTCGTTGACCCGCCGAACTCCGCGCCCGTCGATGCCGAGGTGAACGACGAGGTCGACCGAGCTCGCCACGGTGGGGACCACGAACCGCGGGCTGATGTTCTCCCCGGCGAGCAGAGGCAGCGTGCAGAGCTTGATCAGGGCCTCGCGCGCGCTGTTGGCGTGAAGCGTGGCGAGCCCGGGCAGGCCGGAGTTGAGGGCCAACAGGAGGTCGAGCGCCTCCGCGGCGCGCACCTCGCCGACGATGATGCGGCTCGGCCGCATCCGCAGGCTCTCCTTGACCAGGTCGCGCAGCCTGATCTCGCCGGTGCCCTCGAGACCTGCCTGCCGGGTCTGAAGCGCCACCCAGTCGGGGTGCGGGAAGCGCAGCTCGAAGACCTCCTCGCACGAGACCACCCGGTCGGAGCCCGGGATCGCCGCGGCGAGGCAGTTGAGCAGCGTGGTCTTGCCGGCCTGGGTGGCCCCGGCGACCAGGATGTTCAGCCCGGCGCGGACGCTGGCCTCCAGGAAGGCCGCCGCGGGAGCCGTCATCGACCCGAGCTCGACCAGGTCGCCCAGCCGCGCAGCGCGCAGGGAGAACTTGCGGATGTTGACCGCCATGAAACCCCGCGCCACGCCGTCGAGCACCACGTGCAGCCGGTGTCCGTCGGGCAGCGCGGCGTCGACGAACGGGCTGCTGCGGTCGAGCCGCCGGCCGGAGGCCTTGAGCATCCGCTCGACCAGCTCGGCGACCTGACCGCGACTGAGCACGAGGTTGGTCAACTCATGGCGCCCGCGCCGGGCGACGAAGACGCGGGTCGGCGCGTTGACCCAGATCTCCTCGAGATCGGGATCAGATCCACTGGGATCCTGCATTCCCGCAGGTCAGCGGAGCAGGACGCGGACCGGAGCCGATATTTTGGCACGCGATTTGGCACACCGTCGCACCTCCGGCCTGCCCGCGGTGCGACACCAAAAGTGGCCGTCTGCTGACCAGCGCGGCCCCGGCACCCTGCCCTGGCGTGAACACGACGCTCCCCCGCCGCCCCGCCCGAACGCAGCCGCATGCCGGGCGCTCCGGACACCACGAGACCCAGCGCCCGGCACGCAGGGAGCGCAAAAGTGGCCCAATGTTGAGCGCCGAGACACCGGCACTTCTCTCGCCCATGCCGGAGAACAACAGCATCACCCAGCCCCCAACCGATACCCACAACACAGAGGAAGGCGACCAGCCCACATGGTCTCTAGACCCAATACCGTTCAGTTAAGGTCACAGCGGTGTAGTTTGGTGGCATGCCGCGTGCTGGGTGGAGGAAGCCTGAGACTGAGAGACGTCTGTCTGATCTGGTCTCGGTGGGGGTGCTC
>Ga0131853_10027107_pt1 | contig 10297 bp, 8 predicted proteins | sample TergutLab28metaG_FD_92764 | JGI IMG/M metagenome (GOLD analysis project Ga0131853, IMG submission 92764) | Labiotermes labralis P1 segment gut microbial communities from Petit-Saut dam, French Guiana - Lab288 P1 (version 2) (version 2) | ecosystem: Host-associated > Arthropoda: Insects >... | reverse complement strand
TAGTCAAGAAATTCCCCGCATTTCACGGAACCCGAAGGTTCATTACCGCACTCACAAGCGTCCGCCACCTGTCCCTATCCTGGGCCAGCCCAATCCAGTCCATACACCCACATCCCACCTCCTCGAGATCCGTCCTAATATTATCCACCCATCTACGCCTAGGCCTCCCCAGTGGTTACCTTGGTTACAGTGATGGTAATTACCTTAATATTTATTTATATGTGATTAATAAAATTTTTATTTGATATTCACACATTGTATGCAAATGACTTCCACTAATGCTTAAAAGATTATATACAGGAAGATAATAATTGTGACAAAACTAACGCAGTTCGGTAGGAGACAAAAATGCGAGACAAAAATCATCTGACAGACTTAGATGTAGAAGGAAAAATAATATTAAAACGAATCTTAGATATGTAACATTTGAACTGGAAAAACGTGGCTACAAATAGGATCCTATGGCAAGCAGGTTCTCATAAACCGGTGCATTTTAGTCAAACGTACCGTAATCTTGCCTTCCTAAACACCCGGATTGTGATATCGAATAGCCTTCGTTGTGCAGATATTGCAGGTTTTCTCTTTTGTTCTGTTGAGTCCTAGCACCAAGTGTCTGTAAATCCTAAAGTCTATCAAAACGGGATTAAAATGCATCGTTGGGTACAGTAAGGCAAAGCTTAAATCGGCTTTGGCGCCAAGAAAGAAAACATGAAAAAATCTCCCCTACTGTCTAACTTGTGTATGTGACCCAGCGACGACAATAACTTCAAGGTCTGTGATTCGTACAATTGTAAAGGAATGAAGCCGCCTACGGGGAACTGTTCATGTCAGTTGCTGAATATACATACCTAACTTCGTAGCGTAATTAGAGTTTTGCACCGAGAAATAAAGTATGTTACTAAATTTAACGGGTTTACCGCAACTGTGTATATAATGAGACACTGCAGAAAACCTCTACTGCATCCTAAGTGACTCTGCACCGTGTTGACACGTGTGTTACTAGACATCTAGCAGGATGGCGTGCGATAACGCTCTAGACTTGCAATCGGGAGATTCTCGGCTCGAATATTTATTGAGACACAAACTATCCTGTTAGATTTTCCGTGCTCTTTCTCAGTCCCTCCGGGAAGCAGGTGGGGAATTACCTCGGCCTTTTCCTTCTAAAATCCTTCAGATCCTTCTACCATCGATGCTCTATTTATAGTACGAGGCAGTGAAAGCTAAACTTAAAGCCCCTTTACAATACCAAATCTGAAGTTCATAATAGTATCTATATGGCTTCACAATAGAGAAAGTACTCCACTCCCACGATCCTCCAAGGGTTAAAAAAAGGTTGAAATAAGCCTGGCTTTCTGTCACGACGTTGGTCGGCCCATATAATTCAGAATACTGCCACACTTTCGCATACGATCTCTGGGGACAAATTGGAACGTGTCTCTCTGTAAGACGCTGCTCCTCTTAATACAGCAACGCAGCAGGAGACGAAGTGGCCGACCCATAAGGCGTTGAGAAACGCACTTATCATTCATTAGCGGAGTGTTGAAATCCCCAGGGGACAAGATCAAAAGCAGGAAACTGAGTTAAAAGCAGGAAGGTGTAAGGAGCTGGAAGATGCTAGGTAACTTTTCGTTCTATCTCCTTCCCTTGCCAGCAAGGACCTTTATTTCGTAAGCGTTCTCTCCTTCACATGTCAACATTATGTAGCACGCAATATTTCAGAGTGGTTTACAGAACTGTGCTTCTCGTCGTGTGATACTGGAACATTCCTAACACAAAGCTGAAGTATGATTTTCACGAACCGACTCCAGTGCAGATTGTTCTGTGAGTATTAGGAAGAAGATGAGGTTGGATGAAGGAAGACATGATTATAACGTGCTTCAGACCTGGTAATATATCAAACGGAAATATGTAGAATATCCTGGCGAACAATATAGCTTAACTGACAAGATTCAATGAAACGCAAAATTTTAGGACGCCACAATGAATGTCCATCTTAAGTCAGAAGTTCGTAAGTCTGCCATGTTGATATTATTAATGGCAGGAAATAAAATATGAAAATGATTAATAACTGTTTGGCATAATATTTCCTGAAACTCCTGTAAATGTTTCAAGCTTCAATGACAAAGTTGGAATGGTGCTATACTCATATTTGTTACAGCATGTTGTTAGCTTAGGTCTCATAACGACGATGCTCCAAAGGCATATTTTTGCCATGACGCTACAGCCCCCAGTGGGCCAGGCCCTCCTCATTATCGAGGATTCACGATCACACTCAGACACATCACAGTCGGCAGGACTCCTCTGGACGAGTGATCAGCCCGACGCAGAGACCTCTAGTTGACAACACACAACAATTACAAGAGACAGACATCCATGCCCCCGGAGGGATTCGAACACATAATCACAGTAAGCGAGCGGCCGCAGACCCACGTATTAGACCGCGTGGCCACTGGGATCAGCTCCAAAGGCTTAACGTTGTAAAAATTATTTTTTTTTAGCTTTCACACTATTTTGTGCAGTGGAATATTTTCTACATATCTGAAGTTAATTGGAAGTAGTAAAGGTTAATGACTTACTAAACACCTTCAAGATTTGTGCTCCGCCCCAGAAAGTATTAGAAAGACTAAATATAAAAAAATAAAGTAGTTTGAATGGAGCATGTAGCACGTAAGACAAATGAAACAAAGGCAAAGTTCGCATTCAAAACCTAGGCGTTGATCTTAAAAAATTAGTTCTGTAGATTGTGCATTCCTTCATCCGGTTCAGGATAGGGGTCAGGGGTGAGTTTCTGTAAACATGGTCCTGAAATTCGGGTTTCCACAAAATGCGAGACATTTCATGACTAGCTGGCCAGCTAGCAGCTTCTCATAATTTAACCTTCTTTGTGAGGTATTGTGGTTTTTGAAAGGCTTTAGCTTCTCACAGACTGTCGTTGCAAATGAATGGAGCCCAATATAACTTTAACTTCCTTCATTTCTTGGAACTTTCTGATCAACACTGTATGTGAGAGCCTCGTCAACTCTAGAAACTTGCCAAGTGTAGATAGCCCGAAATTCACCTTCTCGGAATGTCTGAGTAGTCTGCGTGTACAGCTTAGTGGACTGCAGACGATAGCCGGTATGATACTGCTACTGAAGGCACTGCGCGCTGACAAGTGGAGTTCTGGTCTGGGAAGGTTTATCGTAATTTGCAGGCACTCGACTGGTGAATGCGGATGGTTTCCGGTTGAGATACGCTCTGATGGAGCACCTCCTGCCCTCCGCACATCCAGTCTGCTACAAGTATATAGTACATGTCAGTAACGTTCAATTATTTGTGCCTTATATATCAAGAATACGTGGTATTCCAGTGACGTGATGGGACTGGATTTGAAGTTGCATAACGACCGGAAACACGTGTCGCAAATACGTTATCTGAAGAATTAGAAGATGTCGTTACGGCATGTCTTAATTACATCCCACTTATAACGAAATGGCGAAATAATAACAGAAAATTGGAAGTCAAATATAGGGCCAATTTCTAACCCCCTGTCCGTGGATACTGTATAGATTATCAGAGCGGTATACTTTCGCTACTTCATGGTCAGATGGCTAAAGCGCTGCTTGATAAGACGTTGTTTAATTAAAAGTTTCATGTTACTCACACCGTGTGTTTTCGTATATTCAATATACATTTTTGGTCAGTACCTTGAACGTTGTTTAAGAGTGTTTGCTAAAAGAAAACTCTCCAGAAATGGAGCTGACAAACGAAGAATTTATTCACACTAATAACATAGGTGTACTTGACATGCAGCCACGAGGTGCAAGACGAGTCTGTGGATGTCTGAACGCTAAGATGATGGAGTTGATTAACAGAGTAGCGACGGGAGGTCGAAGAAAGTAAATTGTGTCCCGACTTTCTGGAGTTCAGGGTTGTTTTTAAATATTTCAAAACACCACATGACAAAGGTCGTTTGCTTTCCACGCATAAGAAACATTGCCACCTTCTTGCTGTTACTGTCTTTATTAGGAAGATGTAAACAATCACTGCATATTCTGAGAATCCTAACAAAATGCATAAACATACTTTGACAGAAAATGCAGAGCACTGAATGTTAAATCTGGTGTGCAAGATATGTAAGATGTATGCAGAGTTTGTTTTTTGCGCCAGGGCCTCCTCATTATCGAGGTTTCTAGATCACATACAATGACGCACCACAATCGGTAGAACTCATCTGGACGAGTGATCAGCTCGTCGCAGAGACCTCTACCTGACAACACAAAACACTCACTACACAAATACACATCCCTGCCGTCGGTGGGATTCGAACCCACAATCTCAGCAGGCGAGTGGCCGCAGACCTACGCCTTAGACCGCGCGGCCACTGAGACCGGCGTATCCAGAATATTTGGACAGACCTCAGGAATGAGTTTCCAACACCAAGCCAAGAAAATAATTTCATATAAACATACGAGTATATCCGCGTACACTTTGTCTTTTTCGAGATACAGCCGCCTAGTTCACCTAAATTCAAGTCTTTAGATCTTTATCTGAGTGGACACTTAAAAACTTCAACCAAAAAGGTACAGAAACTTCATCGACGCATTTTCAAGTCTATCAAACCATTTGCAACCGCCCAAGAGCCTTCGAAATGGTGCAACATTCAAAATGAGCAGAAGTGTGTAGCCATGCACTGATTCAGGTAGAGGATATTTTTGGCATCTGTTGTGAACTGTGACTCGATAAACAATAAGGACTGAATACTTATTCAGTTGGGAAGGTGTACTGTAAATGTACTGTCATTTGTAACTAAAATGTCTCATAATTATGGTATTAATTTTTTAATATAATCTTTCAATTAAACTCAAAAACCACTTACTTCCGGACATGTTAATAAGAACTTCTTTCTCTGTCTTGATGTGAATAACTCACTCCTGAAGTTTCTCCAAGCATTGCAGACGTTATCTCGTATAGCAGCAATTGTGCTTAAAGACTATATTTCTGTCAGCATCAGATATGTAATGTTGCAGACCAAGAACCATAGGAGATTTGACGTTCATAGGGCTGTGCATCGTAATATCACTTCTATAGTAAAACCATCTCGTCTCCGCTAGCAAGCAGACGGCTGAATCTGTTTGGCAATTGCCTGTTGCTTGTACATTCTTGAACTCATGGCGTTGGACGGAAAGACCGTCCGAAATATATAGAGTGTCGTTCCAAAACAAAATAAAATTGATTCACTGATGTATCTAGTTGGTTTTACCAGAGAAATAACCATAGGAAACCTCTCCTTTTAATCCTACTTAATGACATCTCGTTCATTTGACCTGAAACAGTAACAGACGTCGTCAGTGTAAGCGTAATTAAGACCTTCAGAAAATATCTATCTCTACCAGTATTAATAAACAGAGGCTAAATAAAAATTAATTTAAAAATAAACGCAATAATTACACATCTAATTGCCGCTCTTATATTACAATATTTTTTCCACTTCTAGATAAACATAAAATGTCATAATCGTCGAGTTTGATATTGTAAAATAACAAAAAAAAAAGCTTTCACTTGACTGCTTGAACGCTGAGCCATACAAAACAATAAAAATCAGTTTGGGTCTCGAGTAACTCGCAAACAAAACGTCGCGTAAAAAGAGAAGTACCTACATTCTGCTTTCAATGCAGTATAAAAGTCACAGACGGAAGATTCTACCATGAACAGAATGCAGTACGACGCTTTTACGAGTACCCGCTGCCTCTCCGGCAGACAGTAATGTTCTGCTTCAGTTAACTTGAAACATTCATTGACTGGAATAAATCTGGCTGCATTGCGATCCTTCACAAGGGTCGTAAGCAAGTATTCTACTAGCAGGAGACGCTGAAATTGCAGTTCACCTTCTGTGACAGCAGGGCGGGTCAGTGTGACATCGTCGCAGGAAACTGGAAGATTTCTTAGTAAATACAGTATATGGCTCATATATCTCTGCTGAAACAGATGTTTAACCGATCTTCGAACAAAAAATTTTCGATAAAAATAAATATCCACTCGCATACCATTTACTGTTTCTCTGTGAACAGTATATATTTAGTTCTTTTCTTGGCGCAGTTTCGTGTTACACCAGCTGAGGGAGTTATCAAGTCTCTTCTATTTATTAGTGTTAGTCGAGGGACTAGTAATAATGTCTATGGAATTTACAGCAGAACTCCACTTCTCCGGACGCTGGTTATCCGGAATGCCAATTATCCCGATTGGCTTCGCCCTTCAGTAAATATGTCGAGAATTCTATAAAATTAACTTGTTTTGAAATTACCGGTTATTGGATTAATACAGTGCAATGTTATAGCTTCTAGAACTTCAAATTAGGCGTTGTCGAAAGGTTACACTCTGTAAACAGAAACAACCGAAATTGAAGCAGCCGGTGTACCCTATTTTCAAAGAAGAGTCAAATTATCTGGATTTTCTGCATATCCGGATGGCTTGACGGGCCAATTAATCCGGATAAGTGGAGTTCTACTGTTCTTTCAAATAGCTACATTTATGAAGCAGGCTCATTCTTGAGAAGCTAACATGCCCTGCGGCAGTCACAAATTTTCCCTATCGTTTTTAAGCCTACGATTCCTTTCCGCCTCATTTAGCCTTCCCGAGCCAGATGAATTCGGTCCATGCCCTCCCATCCTATTTCTTTAACACCCATTTTAATATCATCCTCATTTTGGCGCATTGGTCTTCCAGGAGGTTTCTTTTATTCAGATTTACCCACCATAACCCTATAATGTTTTTTCTCCCCCATGCATCACAAGCCCCACCCATCTCATTGTTCTTGGTTTATTCCCCCTAATAAAATATGCAATAAGTACAAATAATAAAGCTCTCCACTACGAAATTTTCTCTAGTCGCCTGTTATTACCTCCCTCTTGGGTCCAAATATTCTCCTAAGTACCTTGTTGCGTAACACTTTCCCATAGAATTCTCTTTTGTTGACAATTTACACACCTGTAACATGATGTTTAAATTTGTAACAATCATGCTCACAGCATCATGCATAATAATATTTTACGGTTTGGTTTCAAAAATAGGGGTCAATTCTAAAACGGTGGAAGTCAGTAACCTAATCAGTTTTACCCTTGCACCGATTTACACCTCCTTAAATAGCCTATTGTACTTATACGTCAGTGGCCTAATAAGTATCACCCTTGGGCCGCTTTTATACCGTATAATTAGCCTGCGGCCCATATAAGTTCGTAGCCTTATCAGTATTACCCTTGGGCCGCTTTTACCCTGCGAAATTAGCCTATGGAACATTTAAATTCCTAGCCTAATCAGTATTACTCTTGGGCCGCTTGTACCCTGCAGAATTAGCCTACGGCACATGCATGTTATTAGCATTATCAGTATTACCCTTGGACCAATTTACCCTGCAGAATTAGCCAACGGCACATATTTCTATGATGTTCTGCAGAACCGCCGAGCCACCCTGCAGTAATTTTTCGAAAGACACTCTCTGTCTCTTCAGATATTCAATTCCCGGTCAGTAACCAGCCGGTCCAAGAATCTCTATTTTGGACATCTGATGGCTACAGAACATAAAATGACTGTTGCCCTGACGTGACCTTTGTAAGTGGCCTGTTCGTGTCTCTTCATATATCTAGCCATCACGAATTTCAACACTTTGCACGAATGAGACTGGGTACTCTACTCCACAACTCTTTTTAAATTTCCTATCAGAATTATCGTGAGATCCAGATCAAAACTTAACTACTTCATCTCTCTCTTCCCCTTTCCTTTGCTGTCGAATTAACCTTCGACTTTATTTTTCATTCCATCAGTCTGTTCCTACGTTACGCTGTATGTTCTCGTTCATGGATCACCAAGTTATAATATGTCCGAAACTAAATATGATACTCCGAACTCCCTTACCCTTGACAAGTTACAGCAAACCCGTCAAAAGTTGAATTAGTACAGCTTGTCCAACCCCCCCCCCCCCCGGTACTGAATGTGGTGAAAAATTTATAATCCTTAACACCGGGCCAACAGTATTTGTACAAGTGCCAAGGTGTACGCCTTGAATGCGTGTGGAGGAAGGGCGGTATGACGCTTCACCAGCAGAAGGAGGTAAATCGTTATCTTAATGCACCAGCCCAAGAAGAAGTCCCCCGTAGAGTGCGCTCCATAGGGGACCTTCAGGTTTTGGAAGATAAGAAAAACATTTCTTCTGCCTGAAATCGAACTACGATTCCTCGTCATCTAGCCCGGTGTCTAGCCACTATACCATCTGAGCTAACTTGGCTCCATATGTGTATACAAGGAAGACGTAGAAGAGATGAGGTAAACCGGTCGGAGTCTGAAGCTGACCAATTACCATCTAATGTCTTACCTCCTGTACCTAAACACAACCATGCGCAGATTTCTCTTTCAGAACGCTCTAACTGTAATTCTTCCCATAAGGTTAACACAATCAGCGGGAAAATGAAGAGTCTTGTGTATTATATCAGGTTTATTTGTTTGTTTTTGGCGCGACAGCCCCCAGTGGGTCATGGCCTCCTCGTTAACGAGGTTTCTGGATCACACACAACGACGTATCACAGTCGAGAAGACTCCCCTGGACGAGTGATCAGCTAGTCGCAAAGACCTCTACCTGATAACACACACAACACTCAGAATAGGAAAACGTCCATGCCCCTGGTGGGATTCGAACCCACAATCTCACAGGAGAGCGGCCGCAGACCTATATCTTAGACCGTGAGGCCACTGGGACCGGCAATATATCAGGCAGTCCGTACAAATACCACGAGCTCTCAAGGGATATTATGTGACTGTGTACCTAAGGAAGGCATATGGAAGAGTGGGGGCATAGCTCAACTCATTCTTACCCTCGGCATCAGATGGCGATAGTAGTCAGTTTCACTCCCCGGCCGGTTTGCCTCGCCAAGACATCGCCCCAGCACCCTTTGAGTAAGAGGTGGGAAGACCTCAGAGCTGGTCACTGCGCTTTGGAGAAGAGACAAGTCTTGAGGCCCGAATAGTAGTTGTGCCACCATTCTTCGGCCATGTAGCAAGTAGCTTACACTATACTAACTGAGCTATACCGACTCCCCACTTTAAAGTGTTAAAGCATGTCGACTGTTGCACGCAATAAGTGTTTTTGTATTCCAAGTCTCTGCATTGTACGAACACATCATATTAATGTGTGTCACACAGTTCTTGGAATAAACAAGAAATAACTTATTTCAATAGTACCATTAACAAGCCTGTCTCTGCAAGGGAGGCGCGGTGTGTTTTTGTAGAGCTGGAACAGAATTTTCTAATGTTTTTCAGATAAAATACTGGATTCAGTCAGTTCGAAGGAATTCGTATTTCGTTTTGCGTGCCAATCCAGTTACAAATGTAATAAACCTCGGGACATAAAATTTCTGGACCCAATACAATGAACAAATCCTAGTGTCCTTCAGTTGGCCAGCCCTGTATCTCGTAACCATGCTCAATATGTTGAAGTGACGGCGCTAACGAATGTAAACAGGCTATAGAAATGGGCTGTAGCCTGAGGCCAGTTCGGGCCAGCACATTCCGTTTTGCATACATATTGCTATAACCCTTCACTTGGTTTCTTCTTCTTCTTCTTCTTGTTGCTCCCTCCTCTCTCTCTCTCTCTCTATTTCTTTGTTTCTTTCTTTCTTACCTTTCATCTTTTTGTTATTCGTTTTTACGTCATCAGGAGCTGAACTGTCAGCTTCACAAGGGAGTCTTGCTTACCAAGGTCAGCCCAACTCCCTCTGCCCCTCAACCATCTCAAAGCGATTATTCATTCCATAGACCATTTTGTACCAAACTTGACCTAAGCTTCAGGTCACAAATCGTTCTGTACAAACAATTACGGCAAATGGAGTTCTTTACAATTCCAAGTCTATACCACGCAGCCCAGTCTCTAACCTCACGATGACCAAAGTACCTTTCTTTATTTCTTTCTGCATATTTTACTCATATGACACGCGTTTCAGTTAAGTTTTCATCAAAACTCATAGTCATGTCTTATAATATTTACTTTATTTGCGTTATTCGTTATGAAAATTTATGGCCTATGTTGATTCGGGCTTCCCAGCAGTGTTCATATGCCAATCTGGCATTTGTCGTGTGGATAGGTTCACGCCCGTACTCGAACCAAGAACACTTTGAGTGCATATATGTGTATAAGTTTATGTATGTTTATACATTTATATAATGTTCTGTTATATATATATATATATACATATATATATATATATACTGGGTTGTACGCAATATACGTATTGTATATGTGTGTGTGTGTGTGTGTGTGTGTGTGTGTGTG